>ENA-UOOK01002769-UOOK01002769.1-fermentation-metagenome-genome-assembly--contig:-NODE-2769-length-20878-cov-4.550785_pt1 | contig 20878 bp, 23 predicted proteins | sample MGYA00245777_ERZ724023 | MGnify/ENA primary metagenome ERZ724023 (study PRJEB28704, sample SAMN03018312) | fermentation metagenome | biome: anthropogenic terrestrial biome; feature: soil; material...
CCGGATTGGCCATCGCCAGTACAATGGAATCCGGATTCATGGAACGGATCATTTCGGGAGAGACGATATTCGGGGCGGATACGCCGATAAAGATATCCGCGCCCTTCATGGCGGAGGCAAGATCGTCCTTCCTTCCCTGAGGATTGGTGATCCGGGCCAGTTTTTCTTTCATAAAGTCGTTCTTGGGGTCACCGGGATATAACATGCCGTATCTGCCGCAAAGCGCCATGGATTTTACGCCCAGCTGAAGCAGCAGCCTGGCGACGGCGGACCCGGCGGAGCCGATTCCATTGATGACAACTTTTATCCCGTCAAATTTTTTTCCTGTGATCTTCAGTGCGTTGATCAATGCCGCACTGCATACCACTGCGGTCCCATGCTGATCGTCATGGAAGACCGGTATATCCAGTGATTTTTTCAGGCGGTTTTCGACTTCATAGCATCGCGGCGCCGCAATATCCTCCAGATTGATGCCGCCGAAGGACGGTGCGATGCATTCCACCGTACGGACGATCTCATCCACATTCCTGGTATTCAGGCAGATCGGGAACGCATCCACATTGGCAAAGCTCTTGAACAGAACGGCTTTTCCTTCCATGACCGGCATGGCAGCCAGAGGCCCGATGTCTCCCAGTCCCAATACGGCGGTACCGTCCGATACGACGGCCACCATATTGCCGCGGGAGGTATAACGGTAAACGTCCTCCGGATTCTGATGAATTTTTCTGCATGGCTCCGCCACGCCGGGGGTATAGGCTGTGCTCAGGTCCTCCCTGTTGTTTACCGGTACTTTGGACCGGACCTCGATTTTCCCCTTCATTTTTTCATGAAGCAATAATGCCTTTTGGCCATAATCCATTTGTATGTCCTCCCTTCTATGATTCCTGTTATCCTCTTGCTTGTACTTTGCTTATGCTCTTCTGCTTATTATAGCACGCGGGAGCTATTCCGGGAATAGGATTCAATAATGATTCTGCAGCTCAGGCTGAGGAGTTTTACGTATTTTGCAGCTATACGACTTGTTGCAGTGGAATCAATAATAGAACTCAACAGAACGGAAGCATGAAGATGGAGAAGACATGAGAGAAGGGATAGGAGCAGACAGCCAATATATTTTTTCCGGTTGGGCGGTATGAAATAAATTAGCCATGAAATAAATTCTTGTAAATTGTATATAATAATGCTATAATAATGTACATGGAAGGAGGCGACAGTGATGCCCCAGATAAGGCCTATTACTGATTTAAGAAATACCAATGAAATCTCTGACTTGGCTCATGCCAGGAAAGAACCTATATTTATAACGAAAAACGGTTACGGCGACTTAGTAGTTATGAGCATGGAAACCTTTGATTCCATGTTGGAGGATCGTGAACTCGACGCGGCCATTGCAGAAGCCGAAGCCGAGTATACTTCCGATGGCCAGCTTATAGAAGCGAGAGAAGCTTTGTCGAGCTTAAAGAGGAAACACTTTGGGAAATAAATATACAGTAAAATTACTGCCTCGCGCATATCGCGACTTGGACAGCATATACGAATATATCGCTGTAACGCTGATAGAGCCGGGTATCGCTGCCAACTTGGTTAATGCACTGGAGGAAGCTATTTTCAGCTTGGAAAACATGCCGCAGCGCGGAGCGTTAAGAAAGACAGGAGCTTATGCCAATAAGGGTTATCGCCAGCTTTTTGTAGGTAATTTTACTGTAGTATACCGTGTTGCTAAAGCGAAAAAGAAGGTTCTCGTGGTTACGGTTCGGTATTCGAAAAGCCAGTTTTAAGCCAGTTTCAAGAAGTCTATGCAAAAAACTCTTGTTGACAGTATACCACATTGTGGTATACTGTTCTTAGAAGCTGGAAATGCTTAAGTTGAGCGGAGCCGCGGATAACGGTGAGAATATTATCCACCTTTAAGTTTCGTCCCCGAGAGCAACGGAGACATAAAATAGAGAATCTTGCTCACCTTTAAGTTTCGTCCCCGAGAGCAACGGAGACACAAAATAGAGAATCTTGCTCAATGTTAAGTAAAGCCTCCTGTTTCAGGAGGTTTTACTTTTGCGGGAGTCAAGTACTATGAGATTAGTTACAATTACGCAGGAATTCGTTGAAATATTTCATTTTCCTACGGAGATAATGAGTAAAGATCATGATGGGAGAAACAGACCATTTTTACTATTGCTAACATTACTTTATAAAGGCAAAGAAAGAATGTTCGCCTTGCCGTTCCGCTCTAATATACAGGTAAATAAAAATACCAGAGGCACATATTTCGCTTTGCCTCGCAGACATACTACAAAGACAGGTCATGCTCATGGTTTGCATTACACAAAGATATTTCCTATTATGAAAGGGTACTATGATAGATATCACATACCCGATACAGAGTATGATCATATGGTCAAAGGGTATATCCAGAGGAACATAAAAACAATCATTAATGAAGCACAGCAATATTTGATTGCCTATGAAAATGGCGTAAGATATAGATATTGTACAGATATTGACAGGATGATTGAAGCTTTAGATGCATATGAAGCGGCAAAACAGATGATAAAGAAAACGGCGGAACAGATAGCTATAGGTAACGAATCTGAAAGCAGGGAGTCATAGGGAGGGGAATTCAATGGTCAATAGCTATGTTTTTTTTGTGGAGACAGGTAAAGAGGAGACAGTGTGCAAATCCTTGAACAATTACTTCAAAACGGACCAGGTTACAGCCTATATTCCAAAAGTCGAGAAATTATTCGTAAATTCAAGATTTCATCGGGTAGAACGAAAACTGATGCTTCCGGGTACTGTTTTTCTTGATTCGTTGATGGACGAGCAAATATTCATTACAAAATCGTATGAGTTTTTAAGACTATCTGAATACACGTTGAAACTGATGGCGAAAGAAGATGTGGAGCGCCTGAAACTGGGAAAAGACGAAAGAGATTTGCTGTTTCGTCTTTTCAATGAGGAATATGTTGTGGAAAAATCAGCAGGGTTCATCGTTGGGAGCGAGACAACCGTTACTTCGGGACCGCTGCAAGGCTACGAGCACTTAATTAAAAAGATAAATCGGCACAAAAGACAGGCGGAAATCGAGATCAAGTTTCTGAACAGCATAAAGCGGTTAAGCGTTTGTTTGGAGATTGTATCAAGGGAATGATAGACTGACTTCAATCCTCCGGCGCAGTCCAATGTACACCGTAGTCCGTTGTCATATAGTTTATCGTCTTATTATGATCCCTTAAAGCAACGGGCAATATCCCTTGTGCATTGTTAAAAACAGGAGACAATGGGGTTGCGTAATCTTCTTTATATTTTCCCGGAAGAGGGATGTTTTGTAAGCTCCAGGTTTTGCCGCCGTCTGTTGTAAGACAGACGATCGGTTCATGGTTATTTTCATACCGGAATCCAATCAAACCGATATCTTTATTTGCAAAGCCCGCACCCGTTACGACGTGTCTGTAAACATCATTCGTACTTCCGACAAACGTCCACGTTTTCCCTCCGTCTTCATATGGGCCATATAAATATATATACACGGAAGGTGTATCCGGACAGATTATAGAATCTGGACGAAGTGGTATCTGGATACATGGAGGAGACCCAGCGACTGATTCTTCAAAGCCATGGTATCCATTAAGACCTACGAATGGCTGTGTTAGAATAACAAATGATGATCAACACACTCTTCAAGTTGAGATAGAAGAGGCAATAGCAGATGGATCTCCCAAAACCGGATCCATTAAAATTCGTGAATGGCCCTATTGATTTTCAGTAGATATCATGGGGAGCCAAGGCATATGCATGCCTTGGCTTTCCCTGATATTTAAAAGTATAACAAACGGGAATCCTTTATAGGAGATCAATGTAAAGACTAAGATATGAGGAAGGTGTTAAGTATGTACTCATTTGTAGGGGTTTTCAAGAAAAAATATATTGCATTAATTTTAGTGTTTCTATTCATTCTTTCTGCCTGCAATGGAAAGAAGGTTGATCAAAACATGGAATCCGATCCGAATACGGCCAATCCATCTGTGGAGACCACGATATATAATATATTTCAGGGAGACGAGGAAGACAAAGTAAAGGCGGAAAAGATCTTAGATCAGATAGATCAGATTGACTGGACGGTATTTTGGACGATAAGCGATGATTTTTCACCAGATGATCCTCCACCAACATTCCAGCTGTTAGATTTTTTGAAGGAATTCATGTTTGATAGCGATATAGATATGGACAAAAAGGTAAATTTTTTTAAGGCCACGAAACATCTTGATGGCGCATATGCTGAACAATACTGTTCCGTGGTAGGAGATTTATTCCTTCAAGATAAAAAGGGAACCATAAGCCTAATCAGCCAGATTGATCCCTCGAAATACGAAGAGATGATCGGTTTTATCTTATATCGTTTGGCATATACTTTTTCAGATGAAGAACTTGATAAGATCCAAGACCAAGTCGAGGAATTAAAGAAATCGGATATTACAGATAGCGAAAAGAGGGTAATCGATATATTTTTAAACAAAATGGCAGAAGCGAGAGGAGAAGATGGGTATTTCTAGATAGAGGCGAAGGCCATAGAACTGTCAGTTGACAGCCATCATCCCTCTTGTTGTTTCTTATTGTGATGAAAATTCTTTCGGGAACCGATGGAACGGAAATTAACCGGGTTAACTGGATTAACCAGGTTAACCTGGTTATGCAAGGATGTTTCGCTGTTTCAATTTTGCATTAAAAGAAAATTTTGGAAAATATGAAACGATTTCGACTTTTCAAGCGTCTTTATTTTATAGTAGGAATCTTTAGAAAAAAGGCCTGAATTTACGTAACGTTTTTGATGTCTGGATTGTCTTACTATATTGAAGGAAAAAGAGGGTATGGTTATGTTTCCGTTTACAAGGGAAGGACGGGATGAGGAAGCCTGGCGGGTATTATTCGAGCAAAATTATGCCAAAGTATATCGAATCGCTTTAAGAATCCTTTTGGATAAAAGGCTAGCGGAAGCGGCAACTGCAGAGGCTTTTTCGACTGCTTTTTCAGAGATCAAAACGCTGAAGGATAAAAGCAAATTCAGTGCCTGGATCTGTACGATTGCCCAAAATACCGCAAAGAATAACCTGAAACAGGAAGAAAAACGCAGAAGAAAGGTTGTATCCTATGATGACCGGGATTCCTGGGTATCGTTGGATCGTTTACCGATTCGGGATACGGATAACCCGGAAATCCAATACGAGGAAAAAGAAGCAAAAGAGGAGATCCTCAAAATACTGGGAGAGCTGGATAGTGAGAGCCGGAAGATCCTGTATATGAAGTACTATAAAGGATATACATATGTGGAAATTGCGAAGAAACTCAATCGGAAGGAAAGCGCGGTACGGGTGAAAGCGCTCAGGGCCAGGGAGAAAATATATAAAAAGCTGCGCAAAGACAGCGGCAAGAAAGGACAGGACAGTGAAAATGGGTAAAGATCTGGATTCCTTGATCAAGGAGGCATACGTGGAATACTTCGATGAAGCGGGTTATCCTCCGTCGTCGGAAGTATGGGAAAAGACTGTAAAAGAGTTGAAAAGAAAAAGGAGAGCGGAAAGAAGAAAACATGTCAGGCCAATGATTGCAGTCTTCTTTATGATAGTAACAATAACGGGAGCGCTTGCAGTTTTCAATAGGCCTGTAATGGCTTTCACTAACCGTTTTATGAAAACGATTATAGAGGTAACGGAAAATACATTCCGGATCCACAAGAAAATAGTTCCGATCGAAGACAAAGACAAAGAGGATTACTTTTTCGGAAGGAATATAGAGGATCCCAGGATTGGGGAAGCACAGAAGAAGATCCATTTTATACTGTTGATACCGGAATACATTCCGGATGGGTATGCGCTAAGCAGTGTGGATGTGCTGAACAAAAACGAAGACAGGGAAACGGTCACGATGCTTTATATCAAGCAGGCGGAGAATGGTGAAAAATCAAGCTTCATAATAAAACAACAGAGTATACCGCAGGGTTCGGAATTAACAGAGAACATATCGAAAGGCGAAGGCGCTGAGATAGAGGATATTGACATCAAAGGATTGGATTGTACTTTGATCAGTGACGATAACGGGAGTATTCTGCTTTGGGATGAGGATAACATCAGCCGTAGAATCGTAGGAATTATCAACCAAGAAGACATTATCAGGATAGCAGAATCCATGAAATAAAGGGTGTACGCCAGAGTACACCCTTCCGGTATGTAAAAACAGAATTTATGGTACGTATATGTATGACGAAGTAGTGTTTTGGGTTTCCGATTCCGATCCGAATTGGAATTGCACTACTCCTGGACCAGACAGCAAATTTATAGGTGATAAGTGGGATCCCGGAATGCTATCAGAAAAAGAAAAAGAAAAATACGGTATTGAAGAAATACCTGTAGAGAACGTTGATGAAAGAGCAGTAGAATTAAATATTCCTAGCGAAATTGTTGATGAATTTTATAATTCTGGTGATGATGTATTATATTTTGCTCATAATTTAGCAGTATATGAAGTTAACCCACCAGAAAATACATCTATGCAAGATAATTCTGAATCTCTGACAAAAATTACATTGATAGATGAGATCAATACTCAAATTGATAGAAATGAATTGATTATTAAAGCTTTCTCAAGTATTAGCGATATGACCAAGGAAGATATTGAAATGATCCAGACAAATGAGGAAGAGCTTGATCTATTGAAGGATATTTTGAACAAAGCGCAAGCAATAAAGGAAGATGATTTAAAAGCAATTGATTCGTTGTGGAATGTACTTCAGGCTTTTGTTTTAAAAGAAGTCACAGTATCTCAGAATAGTTAATTAATTTACTAAGTAGAACTTAATGAGCTCCCATTTAGTTTTTTAGTTGGGAGCTCATTATGGTTATCTTTCAGAGTATCGGGACGCTGCCCTGTCCAACCTTTCCAGATCAGGAATGATCCAAAATGGAACCTTAAGCATATTGAATTCTAGTAATATTCTGTGGATATCTCCAAATTCCTTGTGGATAACAAACAATGTGAAAAACGGCGGATACGCTCAGATCACCAATAATAAGTAAAAACCCTTTGGATAATGGGTCATTTATCCACATTTTTAGTTAAATATCCGCATAATACTGAACCGGTTGAGTTTATATACCGAAAACAATCAGCCTTCTCACTATCAAGCCTCCGTGCTATAATATACAGTAAAGGGGGCAGGAGAATGCGGCGAGCTCAATCAAAGACCTGGAACCAAACAGAAGATGGATCTATGACGTCAATACCAGGGTCAAGGTGGATATCTTAACCATACCTGGAATGTGTCCGCTATATACCTTGATCGAAGCGAAAGGAATGGATATCAATATGAAAATAAGATCCAGATATGAAATCCTAATTATACTTATTGTAGCAGGTATAGCTGTTTTTTATATCAGCTATCATCAGTTAACGAAGCACTCTGATTATTCAACGGCCAATGAAAATATTATTCTAACAAAAGGTTTTAATGTAAATTCCGAATCAACGGATATGAATACAGCCGTAAAAGGAACGATTTTCATGAAAGGATCGGACGGACTTCCTGAACATATACAAATCGTTGCCTGTATGGAAATAGATCCTGATGACTGGGGCGGTGTTGCTATCTATATTCCTGATAATTGGTATATTTCCGGCATTAAAAGCAGCTACCCTGAAGGTAAGGATCCGTCGATAGTTGCGAAGTATGTGTCTGTATGGACAACAAAAGATCCTATGTATGAACTGAACAAGCTAATAGAAATTGGACGAGATCGCAGTTATAAGCCAACAGGAGGCGGCACTGGAATCGTTGTGATCGATTTATATCCTGATAATAACAGGGCTCGACAATTAAAGACGTTTCGTATTATGGTTGGAGTGGGTTCCGGTGAAAGAGACGGCGTAAAGATAAGCGAACCGGATAGCGAATTTATTGAAATACCTATTCCGTAAAAGAATGATCCCACATTGCTTTTCGTGCTTTATTATTTCTGACTGCCTGTAACGGTAAGAAGGTGATCAATACAGGGAATCCGATGCGAGTACAGCAAATTCATTCTGGGAGGAGGATCGGTATCAATGGCAGAGGATAAGAAAAAACATGGGTTCTTTTGGGTGGTGCTGGTAATTGTTCTATTCAGTGCCATAGTGGGATATGCCAACTATGTCCAATCCAATTTGCTGCCTGCACCAATGTTGGATCATATTTTGATTTCTAATTTAAAGCACAATGAATGGAAGGGTAAGGAAAAGCCTTTATTTCCTCCTCAAACAGGTTGGGGTAGTTCTTTTGAGTATAGCATAGCGTTGACAACAAGATGGAAGCCGGATTTCAAATATGAAGGATACGCAGGTGGCGGCCAATTAACAAAACTGGAACAACAGATACCGTTTATTACATTTTTTATTGCATGCAGAATGAAGCAAAATGAAAAAACCTATGTCCGTCCGAATCATTTACATCTCGAAGAAGTTGAAGTTGGTGATAAGGGCACGGAATTGACTTTATGGTATTATAAGCTGGATGAGGAGGACCGCAAAGACTTTGCGAAGAGAACAGGACACGATAATTGCATTAGTTTTCGTGCCTTTTTTACCTTTCGTAGCTATGAATATGATATTGATGGCATATTCCCGACGACCGGGCCTGAATTCTCCGTGAAAGATCCGAATGTAATGCAGGTACGCGGGATTCTTATCCAATACGTCAATGATATGCTGAATAGCTATGAGCCTGATGATGATGCAAGTCAGAACGGAGGCCACACCTGATGCGTCGAAAAAGATGTAACCGTTTTGACATTTGGAGAATTTATTTATCTTCAACAGTAAATATTTCTTCAATTGTAACATTAAAAACTTTTGCTATATTCCATGCTAATACTAAAGAAGGGTTATATCTGCTTTTTTCAAGATTTCCTATCGTTTCTCTACGAACCCCCACTTTCGCAGCAAGCTCTTCCTGTTTCATGTCATACTTAGCTCGATATTCTTTTATCCTATTTTTAATCATGAGCACCTTTGCTCTCTTTCCACTCCAGGACAGTAAGAACTATAGAAAACAATAAAGCGGCTACAACAAAACTAGCTGCAAAAGCAGTTGGTATTGCCCTTGCACTTTCATAGAGATAGTGGAAAATATACATCGCTGGAACCAACGACATCATTTCAGTCATAAATGACCATGTGGCTGCTTTTTGCACATTTAACTGAAATGCTTCATCCGGTATAATTCTGAAATACCGAACATAATAGATAAATCCTATAAAACCATAAAAGCCATTGTTTCCAGTTGTCCATCCCAACACTGATATTAGCGACAATAATGATAAAAAACCCAAATAGTTAATCTGCCTGGATTTCACAATATACGGCCTCCTCGCATGTGGTATATTTCGCTCTTTATGTTATAAAAATACCATATTATGAAAGCAATGTCAATAGTATCTCTGCAAAATTCTGCAGTTTCCCTGTAAATGTGTGACTATTCAGGTACCCCATAGCCGGGGAGGGTGAGCATCGGGAGAAAATACCGACTCTCTGCAAGAAAAAGCGCATTTTCCGGAGAAGGAAAATGCGCAGGAAAATAAGACTGCAAGCAAAGACAGGGAAGGAGTGAATCCATGCAACAGTCTCGAAAAGAGTTTATTTAAGCTCCCTTATCGGGCTATTAAGAAGAGGAAAAACCGTCAAACGAATTTTTAAGGATGGCGTTTCATTTTATCTGAATATTTCGATGTGGCGGAAATGCTACCGGAAAAACCGGAGGGGATAGAAAAATCACGGCATCTGTATTATAATAATAAACAAGAACCTATGGATGGATACAGATGAGGTGACAACCATCCTGGTCCGAATCTTCCGCCGATATGGAGCATCATGAAGGGAGGTAGCATATGGATAAGCCTGAGAACATCGGTTTGATGGATAAAACAAAGCTGTTGGAAATATTCGGCTATTTAAATGAGCGATTGAGGGAGAATCAACTGCAACTTGAGATAACAATCTATGGTGGCTCGGTTATGACTATGGTTTATGATAGCAGACCGGCTACCAGAGATATTGATTGCGTATTCAGTGAAACGAATGAGAGACTATTGGATCATATACTGGATTTGACGAAATTTACATTTAACCTTCCGGATGGATGGATAAATGAGGAAATCAAGGAACCGTTAAAATCTATCATAAAAGAAGATAAAGAGGTTTACAGGGTGTTTTCCAATTTAAAGATATTAAAGCCGAAAGCAGAACAATTATTGGCCATGAAAGTATTGGCAGCCAGGCCGGAGCCGGCCAAGGACTTTATAGATGCCTACATCCTATGTAAAGATTTGAATATAACAACAAAAAGAAAGTTGCTGGATGTCATTTCGGGATATATACCGCTTCATCTGATTGGAGAGAGACAAAGGAATTTCATAAAATATTTAGGGAAGGATTTGGGGTATGATTGGGAATAAGTATCTGCAAACTCTGTTTGAGTGTGAGGACGAAGATACGGGATTGAATCAGCTATTGGAGTGGCTGCAATCCGGCGAACGAAGATTTATGGATAGTCTGAAGCGGGAACCTGCACAGATCGATTCATGCAATGAGGAAGAAAGAGAGTATCTGGTCAAGGTGTCCGCACTGATCGATTATTGCTTGCAGCTCCGGGAGACCGAGGTGCCGGACTGGCTGAGGGATGACCGATTAACGTTTGAGAAGCCTTACTATTATCCCAAACGATTGAGTGATTTTGACAAAATCCGGCTGCAGTATACGAATCCTGCTCCTTTCCGGGCAAGAAACGTTTATTTTGATCTGGAAGGGATCAAAAGATACTAGAAAAAATCACGGCATCTGTATTATAATAACGAATGTGTGCATATTGTCAATGCATATGTAAGTGATGGCAGGACGGATCGTGTATAGAATGGGATGGATAACATACAGGCATGAATGCGATGCATCCACATAATTACCATGGGAAAGGGAGAAGCGGGAGGTCATCGATGGATTTCAGGGTTTGTTCGCTATTCAGCGGGAGCAGCGGGAACTCGACCTACATAGGAACGGAGAAAACACATATCCTGGTGGATGCCGGGATGCCGGGCAGGAATATTGTCGCCGGGCTGAAGGAGATCGGCATAGACGGGAGGGACCTGAAGGGCATCCTGATCACCCATGAGCATTCAGACCATATTAAAAGTGCCGGGACCCTGTCCAGAAAGTTCAATCTTCCAATTTATGCCAATGAGGGAACCTGGGAGGCCATGGAATCCAAAATCGGGGATGTTGCTCCGAACAATCGCAGGATTTTTTACAACAACATGGATTTTTACATTGAAGACATCAATGTGCAGCCTTATGAAATCCCACATGACGCGGCGGATCCGGTCGGCTTCAGTTTATATTATCAAAACAAAAAAGTAAGTATAACCACCGATTTGGGGCACACTAACAGTAAGATTATAAAAACTGTTATGGATTCGGATCTGGTGATCCTGGAGGCCAATCATGATCTGGATATGCTCAAGGCCGGGCCTTATCCCATGTATCTGAAAAAGAGGATCCTGGGCAAAAAAGGGCATCTTTCCAACGAAGACTCCGGCAAGACCTTGCTGGAACTGATAAAGGGAAGGGTGACTCATGTTCTGTTGGCCCATTTGAGCAAGCAGAACAATTACCCACAGTTGGCCTATCAGACGGTAGTGGATATCCTGGAATCGAACGGAGTCCGTGTCGGCCAGGATATTCTGGTTGATATGACGTACCGGGACAGGGCAAGCAATTTTTACCATATCGGATAATGCCGGTGACCTTGCCATAGCCCCTGATACCTGCCATGGCCGGTCCGGACGCCGCCAACAAGCCATAACAGTTCCACTGGAGGGAATGGCTTGCACACAGAAGAACGGAATCGGAAATGGAACACGAAAAAGCGGAACTCTGAAAAATTTCGTCGGAAAGATTTGCATATAACTACTTTATTCCTGATCATTGCCGCCTTTGCAATGATTTTTTTGCCGTCCTGCACTGCGCTCCGCCGCCCCGGCACTGCGGAGGATTCCCGGGAGAAATATCAATACGATAATGAAACCCAGTCTCCCGGAAATACGGAGGCTCCTCAGCCCGCACAGGATCCCGCCGTTTCCGGCACCATTGCCAAAGCGGCGGAAAAGGTAAGGCCTTCCGTGGTCGGAATATCGACGACCCAAGTCCGGCAGGACAGCTTTATGGGAGAGATGCAGACCATACAAGGTGTCGGTTCCGGCCTGATTGTCAGTACCGACGGATATATCCTGACCAATGACCATGTGGCGGGGGGCGGTGCGGAAGAAATCGTTGTGATCCTGCAAAACGGGGATGAGTTGAAAGGAGAAGTGCTGTGGACGGATCCCACCCTGGATCTGGCCGTAGTGAAAGTCAATGCCACCGGCCTGCCCGCCGCCGAGTTGGGCAACAGCAGGCAGCTGGTGGTAGGTGAACCGGCCATTGCCATCGGTACGCCTTTGGGCCTTCAGTTCCAGCATACCACTACGGCAGGGATTATCAGTGCCCTGGACCGTACGGTGGAGGTGGGGACGGAGAAAGGCCAGAATTTCATGGAAGATCTGATCCAGACCGATGCTTCCATTAATCCCGGCAACAGCGGGGGGCCCCTGGTCAATATCAAGGGGCAGATCGTCGGCATCAATACGGTCAAAGTGGTCAGTGCGGAAGGAATCGGGTTTGCCATTCCTATTGACGTGGCAAAGCCTATCATTAAGCACTTTGTGGAAGACGGCCAATTTACCACGCCTTATATCGGCATTGTAGGATATGACAAATCCATTGCGCACTATTACAAACAGGACGATAGCCTGACCGACGGAGTATACGTGGTGAATATCGACCCCCAGGGCCCCGCCTGGAAAAGCGGCGTACGGGTGGATGACATCATCACCATGGTGGACGACCGGCCGGTAACCAAGATGCTGGAGCTGAGGACTGCCGTTTATTCCAATCGTGTCGGCGATACGATAAATGTCATTGTAAGCCGGGATGGGAAGCAGATGGAATTTGATATGACTCTGGAGCAAAGCCCCGTTTCCGCAGCCAGCTGACCGAACAGAAAACCCCCCCTGGCGGGGGTTTTTTCATATATAATCGATTTTACTGAGGCGCTGCTGATTTGCTTTCGCGACTACGGCGGATGAGTTTTTGCAGCGGAATTAAAATTTATAATTGGCAAAATTGGCTATTTACTTGCACGTTTTCATACTATATGATAGGTAGGAGAGAAGGGAGGAATTCCGTTGGAGAATATCACGGAACCGATCATGCCGGAAGGGAAAGAGAGAAGGACTCCTACGCCTCTGGCAGGCAGCACCCTATACCTGGTTGTGTTGTCGTTGATGCTGCTGACATCGTTTTTGAACGAACGGATCAATCTGGAAGGGAATACTTATTATCTTGCGATGTTCTTTATTCAGATCGCAGCGATCGGTTTGCCACCGATCCTTTATCTGATTGCCAATAAAATCGATATCCGAAAAGCGGTGAGATTAAATAGGATCCGGATCCCGGAAGTTCTGTTATCCATTGGGATGGCATTCTTCGGATATGGAGTCATTATCTTCATTAACCTGCTGTGGGTTCTGTTCCTGACCCGGTTCGGCACGCCGCAGACCCAGCAGCTGCCCCCCATCGAGACCGGGCCCCACTTTCTGATGGCGATAATTGTCATTGCCGGGGTACCTGCCCTGCTGGAGGAATTCCTGTTCCGGGGCGTGATCCAAAGGGGTTATGAAAGATTCGGCAGAACGGCGTCCATCCTGCTGACCGGTACCTTGTTTGCTTTTCTTCACTTAAGCATCGTATCCATCCCGGCCATTATCCTGATGGGCCTGCTGCTGTGCTACATCACCTACCGGGCGGACTCCCTGTGGGCGGGAGCGGTTTACCATTTCACGAACAATATGATTGCCGTCACGATCACTTACCTGTCCGGTGTGATATCCAAATTGTTTCCGATGGAGGGTATGTCGGATTCCCTGGCGGATATTCCTCCGGAGACGCTTAAGATGGCGGTTGCCGCATGGGGCGTGATCGGTGTGGTCGCCTTGGTCTTATTTCTTGCCTGCTTTGCCGGATTTCACAGGATTACCGAGGGGAAGCAGGAGGTTGTGCCTATGGACACCGGCAAGACTGCCGGGCAGAAATTGCTGCAGCTTCTTCCGGCTATCCTGGCAGTCATTATCATTCTTGTGCTCCTGGTATTTCAAACCATAGAAATGGTCAGCCCCAGCCCGGTCATGTAGGTCGATGAATATACAGATCCTGTGCGTTGGAAAGATAAAAGAAGACTATTTTGCCCGGGGAATATCGGAATACTTAAAGCGGCTGAGCCGTTATGCAAAAGTGGAGATCACGGAGGTCGGGGATGAACGGGCTCCCGAGACCCTGTCAGCGGCCGAAATAGCCGTGGTGAAGGAACGGGAAGGCGCCAGGCTCAGCAAATTCCTCCGGGAGGATGCCGTAAAGATCGTACTGGCCATCGAAGGCAAATCCATGTCCTCGGAGGAGTTTGCGGATAAAATAAACCGATACGGCCTGGCCGGGCAGAGCCGGATCGACTTTGTCATAGGCGGATCCCTGGGCCTGGATCCGGCTGTCATAAAGCAGGCGGACCTGCTTTTGTCCTTTTCCCGGTTTACGTTTCCCCATCAGATGATGCGGCTGATCCTGCTGGAGCAGATCTATCGGGCTTTCCGGATCCTAAAGGGAGAACCGTATCACAAGTGAGCCGTGTTCGCATATGTGCAAGTGTTAAAAGAGCAATTCATCACCACTTTAGAAGTGGATGTCTTCTTGCTAAATAACGATAAAAACTTAATAAATCAAATTTAAAAGGAATATACCGAACAATTTCTATTAAATTCGAAATAATTCTAATAAAAGATTGATTTTTTCTTATAAATCATTTATAATAAGGCTATAATTGAAATAACTTAAATAAATGAGAGGGGGAAAAGCATGCTGCCGGTAGAATTGATCGATCTGGTCAGGCAAATCCAGGTGCAGAAATGTGAAACAAACAAATTGGAAGTCAAAGCTGCGCAGAATGGTTGCCCAAAAAGGCTGTATGATACGTTATCCAGTTTTTCCAATCAGGATGACGGAGGAATTATTTTATTTGGAATGGATGAAGCCAATGACTATCAAATCTGTGGTGTTTATGACGCAGCGGATCTTCAGAAAAAGCTGGGGGAGCAGTGTTTGCAAATGGAGCCGGCTCTGCGCCCGCTCTGTACGGTGGCTGAAATAGATGGGAAAATTCTTGTCAGTGCGGAGGTCCAGGGATTGAGTATAGACCAGCGTCCCTGTTTTTACAAAGGGGCGGGACGGTTGAGAGGCTCCTATATCCGGGTGGGGGATGCGGATTTTCCCATGACCGAATATGAAATATACAGTTATGAGGCATACCGGAAAAAGATTCAGGATGAGCTGCGTCCTGTGGAACACGCGGATCTGTCCGATTTGGATGATGCCGCTTTTACGCAATACCTCGCAAAAGTTAAACTCACGAAGCCAAATCTTGCCGGTTTGCCGGTTGAAAAAATACAGGCATTGCAGGGAATCGTGGCGAATGGTCATTTGACGGTAGCCGGCACTTTGCTTTTTTCCGCATATCCCCAGGCCTATTTGCCACAGCTTTGCATTACCGCCGTCGTCGTGCCCGGGACCGAGATGGGAACTGTGGGGGAACAGGGCGAACGGTTTATCGACAACGCCAGGATAGAGGGCACGCTTCCGCAGATGCTGGAGCAGGCCATGCGATTTGTCCGCCGCAACAGCTCCGTGCGGACGATTATCGATCCCGATAGCGGCATTCGTACCGATAAGACGGAATATCCCATGAATGCCGTTCGAGAAGTTCTTTTAAATTCCATGATCCATAGGGATTACAGCCTGCATACGGAGAATTCCCCCATTACTTTGGTCATGTACCGGGATCGGCTCGCTGTGGAGAATCCGGGAGGGTTGTACGGGCGTATTACATTGGACAGCCTGGGTCGGATCACTGCGGATACCCGTAATCCTTTTATTGCCAAAATGATGGAAGTCCTGGGGGAAACGGAGAATCGTTATTCCGGTATCCCGACGATTCGCATGGCAATGCAGCAGCATCAATTGCCTCCACCGGTATTTGAGGATCTTCGCGGTGTATTTCGGGTAACGTTATATAACAGCCGATCGGTTAAAAACGATTCCAAAGCGTTTACCCTGCAGGATGAGATTTTGGCTTTTTGCGAGACTCCGCGTACGCGCAGGGAACTGGAAGAGCATTTTTCGCAGTATACTCTGCCGTATCTGATGCAGCGGTTTGTGAACCCGCTGGTGGAAAAAGGGTTGCTTTGCCTTTCCCTGCCGCAAAAACCGAAGAGCAAGAATCAGCGGTTTCAAACAATCCTGCGGTGAGAGACGATCTGAGGTTGAGTCGGCATGTGGGAAAACAAAGGAAATATATGTTATATTACCAATATACTTCTAAAGCAATGGTAAAAGCATGGCTACTGGTATTTCCTACGTGATTTTGATATAATAAAAGTGAATTGTTGGGATAACTTTCTGCGAAAGGAGGAAGATCCATGAAAACAGAAGTAAATATTACGCCTGGGATCATTGATTGGATAGAGCGATATGTACAAACGGATAAAATCAGTTCTTCCATGACAGAAGATTTTCAACATTGGAAATCCGGGACGAAGAAGCCGACTTTTAATCAGGTAGAAGCATTCAGCAAAGCAATCAACGTGCCTTTAGGTTACTTCTTCCTGAAAACCCCGCCGGCAGAAGATCTTCCTCTTCTTGCATGCCGTACGATAGATAGCATTGCACTCCGAAATCCGAGTCGCAACTTAATCGATACGATCCATGATATGGAAAATGTACAGGAGTGGATGCGAAATTATCTGATTGCAGCAGATGAAGCAAGACTGGATTTTGTTGGCTCTCAAAAGAACAATCGGGTCCCTCAGGAAATCGCTGAACGGATGCGACAGGATTTGGATCTGGAAACAGATTGGTTTCGTCAGAGCACGGATGCATGGGATTCCTTCAAAAGAATACGCATGCATGCGCAGGCTCTTGGGATCCTCGTCATGATGAACGGTATTGTGAGAAACAACACGCATCGTAAATTGGACATAGAGGAATGCAGAGCATTTACTCTGATTGACTCTTATGCTCCGCTCATTTTTATCAATACGAATGATTCCCAAAATGGGAAGTTGTTTTCTCTCATGCATGAAATGGCCCACGTTTGGCTGGGGAAAGACAATTTCTTCAATGATCGGTATGGTGTGGCACCAGTGGTTGATGATACGGAAATCCTTTGCAATGCGATAGCTGCGGAGCTTTTGGCACCTCACTATATTTTTTTACAGAAATGGGAAGAACAACCGGACTCTGATTATGAAGAGAAAATTGCTTCCCTTGCCGCTTACTTTAGATGCGGAAGAACGGTAATAGCCAGAAAAGCTCTCAATGGCAACTATATCAGTATACAGCAGTATACAAAAGCCGCTCAGGATGCCGTACATCATTTTGAGCAATTGCAGCAGAAAAGAAAAGAGGAAGAAGAAGGCGGCAATTATTATGCAACCATGGCAACCAGAATAGACCGACGTTTCCTGAATGCCATAGCAAATAGTATTGAGGAAGGCAAAACGTTATATTCTGATGCATTCCGGCTGACTCATACAAATCGGAAAACCTTTGCTGCATTGCTGGAGAAAGTACGGGGAACAAGAGCATGAAAGATAAGGATTTGAAAAGATTATCTCAGGCTTACCATTTCCAGGTCTTGTTTCTGTATATACTCGATGACTCTGGGCAGGGTGTCGACAACTGCCTGCGATTCATGCAGCAGAATAATGGAACCGGACAACTCGGTATCATGAATATGAAGAAAGATCTGATCCGCGTTCCTGGTCTTCCAGTCTTTGGGGTCATTGTTCCAAAGCACCAGTTTATATTGATATTCCCGCGCTAAATTTTCAACCTGTTCATCGAAGGAGCCAAAGGGTGCCCGAAAAAGGAAGACCCTCTCTTTTATGATATCTTCAATCGATCGTATGGATTGTACCATTTCATATTCCTGCTTTTCACAGGAAAGATCCGTCATCTTCGCATGATCCATCGAATGGCTGCCGATGGAGTATCCGTTTTGATGGACATATTTCACGGCATCCGGATATCTGGCAACATTGTACCCGATAAAGAAAAACGTACCGCCGACTTCGTATTCCTTCAGCACATCCACGATCCCGGCGGAATACGGTGATGGTCCGTCGTCAAAGGTGAGAGCGACACTCCCTTCCGGAAGGCCGTATGTCACTGCCCCATCCAGCTCTATACAAGGGAGTGCAGGGACATCTCCCGTATCGGAAGCATCCTTTTTGTCAGAATCCCCCTTTACGTCTGAATACTTTACTGTGTCCGCTATATCGTCTGCGTCCGAATCCTTCTCTGTTTCAGGATTTCCCTGTCCGGAACTGTCCGGCAGCTGATTTTCAGGAGTACCGGTATCCTTTTCCGTATCCGGCTTTCTATTCACATCGGAATTGCTCCCAATATCCGGATCACTTTTGGCGTCAGCCTGACTGTTTTTCTCCGGCGGATCTTCTTCCTTTTCCGTTTCCGGGGCATCTGTGGGATCGGAAGGCAATGCAGGATCCAGGGGAAGCGCATAGTCTTTCAGCCGGGTGTCTTCTCCATTGGATGGACCAGCCTGGGCATACGCCTGTGGATCCGATGCAGCCTTGCTGATAAAAGCGCAGCACAGGGAAACCAGCGAAAAAATGATAAGCGCGTTTACAACGACACTGAAACCGGTTCCCTTCCGATATCCGGGAATGTATACTATTTGTTTTTCAGCAGTCTGTACCTTCGTAATCTGTTTTTCCACAGCTTCCCTCTCCGCCGCTTGTCCCTCTGTTGGTCCCGATCCTGCATAAGCAAAATCCAGTTCGGCCAAATCTCCGATATGCCTGCAGTTTTTCAGGGCGGCTAATTTCCGGATATAGTCTTCCGAACACGAAAAAGGAATCGGATCGCTCTGTTCACAGCAGGTGCGCGTTACAATGCCGGTATATTGTTTTTGGGCAATATCCCGGGATCCTGTAAAGGATAATCTGTATTTTTGCCTTTCCTCCAATCGGACGACCGATTTCAGATTTTCCGCTGTATATTCGTCGATCTCCATAGAAAGCAAAACATTCGAATCCTGTTTATAAAAGAACCTTATATGCAGAAGGTATTGATCGGAATTCTTTTCCAGGGACAGCAGCTCAAGCATTTTTTCAGTGTAGTCTGACATAACAGGTTCCTTTCTCTTGCCTTACTATATATCTGTCATATTTGTCCATCCATATAACAATCTATATGCCTGTCTATTTCAATCCATTCCAGTTCACGCGCTCATATGGAAGCAAAGAAAGTTATAAGGCCGTCCTGAACCGGCCTGGGCCGCAGAAATTTCCGTCTTCTTCAGTCAGCCGCCTCTCCCGGCGACGTTTCTTTCGTATCGGAAGGATCCGGGGACTCTGCCTTGGGAGGAAAGGAGAAGCTCATTCGCTTTGTAAAGTCATTTATAGTCTGCATCAGGTTGGATTTCTCTTCCGCGATTTTCTTGTATTGCTGTATATATTGCTGATTTTCGATTTCCAGGTTCCGGATGGTTTCCTGAAGTTTGTTGATGGCGGCCATATTCTGATACTGTACATTCATGAACTCTTCCTTCAGTTTATTGTACTTGTTTATTTCCGCTTCCATCTGGTTGGAAATTTTTTCATATTCCAGACTGGAATTGTTCTGGTATTCCTTGTAATCCTCCAGCAGCTGGTCATAGCTCATTTGCTTGTTTGTCAGTCTGTTCTCCAATGAGCGGACCTCTTTATTGTATCCCTGGATCAGCTGATCCTGTTTCAGCAGGTCCTGCTTCAGGCGGCTGATCGTCTCATTGGCAGCCTTCAGCTGTTCGTCCATTTCCGTATTTTCGCAGTGGATCAATTGCCGGTCCTTTATCATGTTTTCCACAGAGACAATCAAGTCCAATACGACTTTGTCCTGGTTGTCCTTGGAAAGCAGGCTATTGCCGGCTTGTGTACCCGTTTCCCCCTGTTCTTTCTCCTCCGGCTGCTCTTCTTCCCGTTCTTCCGTTGCATACAGGACTTGTGCCGTCTCTTGCCGCCGTTGCTCCGTGCCTTCCGGCGCCGGTTTGTTTTGCCTGTGGCCGGCAGTCATAAACCAGCTGATTCCCCTTTTCCAGGTAATATCCCTGCTCATTGTCACATCCCCCATTTCGGATAATGTAAAACACAAAAAGCCTCTTCTTTCTATATCGGCGGAATTAAAAAATAATGCAGGCTGAAATACCTGTTTTATGACTTTTTTCGGCAAAATCAACAGCAAATCATAAAGATCATATAAATACTTGAACAAATATTCATATATTGATTGACAGATCCCAAAGTGCGGGTTACAATATATTCAGAACAGATGAATAGATGCTCATATAATCAGTTGATAGAAAAATGAGGTGATCGATTGGCCAGGAATTACGCCCCCGTTGAAAAGTGCGATTGTGTTATCATCCATGAGGATGTCGTAAACCGGGTAAAGGGAAAAATGCCTCAGGAGGAATCCCTGTATGACCTGGCGGAATTGTTCAAGGTATTTGGCGATACCACCAGGATCAAGATCCTATGGGCTCTGGACGAATCGGAAATGTGCGTCTGTGACATAGCCAACCTTCTGGGCATGACGCAGTCGGCTATCTCCCACCAGTTGCGGATTCTGAAGCAGGCGGATCTGGTGAAAAACCGGAGGGATG
>ENA-UOOK01002770-UOOK01002770.1-fermentation-metagenome-genome-assembly--contig:-NODE-2770-length-20874-cov-15.580623_pt1 | contig 20874 bp, 14 predicted proteins | sample MGYA00245777_ERZ724023 | MGnify/ENA primary metagenome ERZ724023 (study PRJEB28704, sample SAMN03018312) | fermentation metagenome | biome: anthropogenic terrestrial biome; feature: soil...
TCCGTATGGAAATACGAGCATGAGAGTGATGTGGAACGGAATTAACGTGGGGCCTTTGTCTTCAGGAGGGTACAGCACCTATTATATCGGAGCGCTTACTGACGAACCCTTATTCTTTACTTTCGACCTTGGGGTCTCAGCCCAATTGTCGAGATTCAGGTTTTGGGGAAGAGACAATTTTTTCTTTAACCTTCATCATCCCAAGGAATTTGAAATATGGGGTACAAACGACCCGGCAGTTGCAAATGCAGGACCCTGTGAGTGGGATGGATGGATACTGCTTGGTTCCTATGTATCAACTAAACCCTCAGGAGATGAGCTTGTTGCACATAACCAACTTAGCAGCGAAGATATCGCATTGGCATTTGCAGGTGAGGAATTTGAGTTTCCTGTTGATGTACCTCAGGTTCGGTATATTCGATTTAAAACGTTGCGTACCTGGAGTGACTCCCAAAGTTTATTTATTAGTGAACTGGCTTTTTGGGGCAACCCCCAATAATTAATATTAGTTTGTAAAATATGAAAAACAGATATAACATGAAAAATCGAATATTCTGGAGTTGTCTGACTGTGTTGTTAATTGCAGTCGGGTGTTCCGATATGAATGATATTCACGATATTTATCATAGGAATGGAGAAATTATTTATATCGGACGTGTGGACTCAGCGAAAATATTGGCAGGAAACGAAAGATTTTTGCTTCGGTATTGGCTTACCGACCCGAAAGCAAAAACATTGAAAGTGTACTGGTCGCAAAAGCAAGACTCGCTTATCACAACCGTTCCTTCCCATAATCCAACAGATTCAATTGAATTGATTATCGGAGATGGGGAAAAGAAGATCACTGAAGGGAACCATATCTTCCAAGTGGTAACCTCTGACGGAGAAGGGTTACGTTCAATTGTATATGAAATAATCGGGAATGTTTATGGCAAAAATTTTCAATCCACCATTACCAACAGACTAACGAAACAGGCAGAATATAAGACTGATGACGCCCAGGTAATCATTGATTGGAACGATGTTACCTCTTCCAGAGAAATAGGTGTGGAAATCTCCTATTATAACCTTGAAGGAGAACAGTTAACAACACTTTTGTCAACTAATGAGATTGGTGACCAAATTGTTCTGGAAAATGTTGATCTTATGGATGAAGATAAGAAAATATCCTACCGTACTGTATTTCTTCCTGAACCAATGGCACTGGATACGTTTTATGCGGAATCGGTTCATTTACCGGTGAAACGACGGATCAAGCTCGATGAACCTGTTAATGTTGCACTGAACAAAAGTGTTACAGCCAGTAGTTTTTACAACAATTCTGTTCCTGAATTGGCTGTAGATGGTATTATTTTATCAGCTGATTCAAGATTTGTCACCAATCCTGGAGGAGATCACTGGCTGGAAATCGATTTGGGACTGGCAATACCTATTGACTCTTTTAAATACTGGACCGGGACAAATGGACAACTCATGCAACCCCTTCCGGAATTCAAGTTCCAAGTCGATGTTAACGGGGAATGGATAGATGTGGTACATGAAACCGGGAATACAAATACGGCGTATGAGGCGAGCTTTCCCGAGGTAACTACAAGCAAAGTGAGATTATTTGTGCCAAGCGGCGTTATCGATCGCATTCGAATGTATGAAATTGCTGTTTACTCATCGTACGCTTATGTAACGATTTAATCATGTAGAAATGAGATTTTTAAATAAAACAATAATTTGGATTTTTATTTTATCCATTTTGCAAACAACAGCAAGTTGTAAACCTGATGATTCAGAGGTGATTATAGACGAACCTGTGGAGGAAGAAGAACAAATTACAAAAGGAAAGAAGGGAACATTTTTCGGATTGGTCTGGTTTTCCTATATCAAGGAGCCACAGGATAATTTGTACGCCATGTACAGAGATGAAAAGCGTGATGTTCAGGCCGGTGACATCCCTTCATTAGCCAGTCAGATGAAAGCCCGCATGCAACAACTGCCTGCCGGGAAAAGAGCCTATATGATTCACGAAATTACAAAACTAATGAATGTCGGAGCCCAGACAATCTATCTGGATGAGGGTGTGGAACTGCTCCGGGAAAGAGTCGAAGAACTCTTCACCAGATATAAAAATTTAGGTGGACCCGATCTGGATTATTTAGCTGTTGACTGGGAAGATAATCAGCAACCCTGGGGCCTTAAGGCAAAAGTAGATAACCTGGATATTTCCTACAAGGAATATTTCGACCAGATAATTAACGACCCGAGGTATCAGACGGAAGTACGACCTAAGTTGGAGGCATTGGGTTTTGATTTTGGGACTGACCCCGGTAAAAATGAATTATCCAGCCTCTATGAGAGTCCATTAACCCCATACAGTGCCGGAATAAAAAACCTTGCGATCTGGTCGATTGTAAGTCGTGAACGAATAAGTGAATATCTGACCCGGGCAATATTTGAACCTACTCAAAGACATTTTCCGAATGTAAAGACTTCAAACTATCATTATCTGGAGATACCGCAGGGAAGTATTGCCGGTTTTGATGGGAACGGCATTAACATAACTGATTATGGCGCATTTCATAAAGTCGGTACACATTCCAATGTCCCAACCTACGGATATATCGGAAATATGTTCAATTATCCGCCTCGTGGTTATCAGTTCTCCACTTTCCAGAAAACGCCTTTCAACTCGATGTTAAGGGAATTGATTAAAGTTCAAACAATGTATCTGAATACGGAAGGTAACAAAATCAGTGCCTGGATCGCCTGGCCTTCCTATTCCGGCAATAATAAATCAGTCGTATCCGGATATGCCGGATCAAAATATTACAACGAGTGGTTTTTCCACCTGGGCCTTTTCCGGGATAAATCATTTTTTTTCAGTTGCCCCTCAGAATCAACACCATAGATTATGTTCGTTTCCGCGGCAATTTGCCGGATACCCGATGCATCACCGATCTTCTCCCATCGAGAAGTGTTTTTGCTACTGCGGTATAGTGACTGACCATCTACAAAAAAGAGGTGCCCATCTCCACCGGTAAATCCTAAATAAGCGGGCATTGTTCCCTTTTCTTTCCAGTGCAGCGTGAACCGGCCTTCCCAGGGTCCAGCATAGCCGGCAAGGGTAAGTGAGGCAAACTTATCGTCCGGCTCAAGAGTTGTAGAGGAAAAACCCACCCGGTAGGAATCCTGAGAAAAACAGGGGTAAAGAAACAAAACGATCAATTGAGAAATAAAGACTGTTTTTATTCTCATATAATATACGGTTTGAAGTGATTTATTCTTTAATCTAATACTCTTCATAATTCGATGAAGTACAGGAAAATTACAACTTGCTGATTGCTTTCGCTTCACGTGATATTTTTTTGATGGCTTCTGCAATCATTTCCATGTCGCTCTTACTGCCTAGCAACATCGTCTGATAGAACCATAGTGCCTCCTCTTCACAAAGTTTATCGTTCATCGGACAGGAGAGCTGCTCCAGCCACTGTTTCATTCTCTTTTCACCGTATACTTGCAAGTAATGTTTGTTTTGAGCCAGGTTCTTAACATAGGTATCCTTGGTCAACGTTCCATAACCCATGGAGCAGGGAATACCTTCAGCACTGAGTGCCTCAATAAATTTCGAACGATCCATTCCGGCAAAAGCCTTCTTGTCGTAGCGGAACATATAGAGATGATAGGCACTGCGGGTAGTCCCTTTATAGAGCTTGGCAGGCTTGATACCCGGTATTTCTGAAAGCATCTCCGTAAGATAGTCTGCATTCTCAGTTCGCTGCTCGACCTGTTCAGGAATGCGGGTCATCTGCGCTAGCAAGATGGCTGCCTGGAACTCTGTCAGACGAAGGTTGGATGCGCGTGTGCCCGAGCCAGGTTCAAGACTCGCAGCATCGGACCCCTGTCCCTGATGGTGGAAGCTGTAGCATTTGTTATAAAAGTCCTTATTGTTGGTGATGATTGCACCCCCTTCGCCTGAATTCAGATTCTTGGAACCCTGGAAGCTGAACGCTCCTCCCATACCATAATTGCCCACTTTTTTTCCTTTCCATTCTGCGAAGTGTGCCTGGCAGGCGTCTTCTATCACCGGAAGGTTGTACTTCGATGCAACCTTCATCACAGTGTCAATATCAAAGGGTGATCCTCCGATATGCACAGGCATCAAAACCTTGGTAGCAGGGGTTATTGCTGCCTCTATTTTGGTGGCATCGATCTGAAAACTCTCAATATCGGTATCCACAAAGATGGGGAGCGCGTAGTTCTGAACAATCACGTTGTAGGTGGCGATAAAGGTGTAGGGAGGGAGTATTACCTCATCTCCAGGTCCGATATCCAGCGCTCCAAGCATAGTATAGAGAGCCGTGGTGCCACTGGAGGTGGCGAGGGCATGTCCCGATCCGGTCATTTTACGGAAATCATCTTCAAAACGGGGTGCTGTAGGACTTCCTAACCGGCACCACTGGCCACTGTGCAGCACCTTCAACAGTTCCTGTTCCTCAGGGGTACCAAATACCGGCCATCCGTGCCAGGTACCGTTGAACGAGCGTTTTCCACCAAGAATGGCTGGTTTGCGTGTCTGAGACTGCATTGAGTAAGGTACGGCGGATAATCCAAGGGCGGCACCCATACCTAACATCGATGATGTTTTAAGGAAGCCTCTTCTGTTGATTTTTTTTGTTGTCATAATGATAATTATTTAAATAATAAGTTTTTAACTAAATGTGATAGAATAAAATATTTTTTAAATCAAATAGTTTAGTGATCCTAACATTGGTTATTCAACATTCCAAGACAAATCAGGATTAAATTCATATCTCCACATGTCACCATAAGCATCTATTGCCAATAATGCCGTTCCTTGCCTGATAACATTGATGTACTTGTTCCATCCACTTCCAATTTTTACAGGATTACCTAATTCAAAATTGTCGGATAACGTCATGTGCCATAAATCACCTGAATTATCAATAGCCAGAATTGAATTATCAAAAGGAATAATTTTTTTGTATACTGAAAAACCACTAGCAATACTGTCAAATCCTCCAACCCAACCGTTATTGGCATTAATACCGAGTTTTAATAATACACCGGATGAATTTGTCATTATTAATGCAAAATCTTTAAATGGCATTAATCGATTTATGGCCAAAGGAGCCCATCCAGCACCTACCCACCAAGCAAGTGATGTGATTTCGTAGTTTTCATTGATGGTTGCTATATCAACCCTGTTTCCGTCATATCTAAAAATACGATTGTTCGGCAGGTAAAATACTGATGTGAAACCTCCCCACCCCGTTGTCATAAAAGTTGGTTCACCGAAAGACTGATTCTCGTTGAAGCGATATACCCACATATCACCATTTTGATCGACATGGATTAGGTCATCTCCCTTTGTGAAAAAATGACCGTTAATGTTCTCACCAAAAACATAAACTTTTAATGGCATAACAGGAAAGCTTATGTTTGCAGGGAAATACTCTTCTTCAACAATTGAATATGCCCCGCTGGATCTTTTATATTTGTAGTTCAACGTCAGTTTTTGGTCATTTGGAAAGAATGAATTAATTCCATTTGAAGAGATAGTATTCAGAAGGCCATTGAAATAACCATCAATACTGAGCTCGTTTTCATTTAAGAAAAGCCTAAAAAGCGTATTGGACAAACTGGACGCTTCAGCAACACGATTACAATCATACGCGACAGATGATGACAAGCTGGAGACTCTTCTCAATATCTTGATTATGTTGTCAAATTTTATTTTGCCTGTTTCTACTCCACTACTGTTATAATCAGTACGCACACCCGAGGTTGTAAATACACATATTTGTTCCTTTCTGGATGAAGTTTCCAACAAATCAAAGGAACTTTCAAATTGATAAAGTGTAGATATTTGAATTAAATCATCAGGATGGTTTAACCTGTTACCAACATCATAAATCATTGTACTGTTTTGATCGTTGGAGGCTAACACCTCAACATATTCACCTGATGATCGTTTTTTGTAAGAGATTTTTGAAAAAAGGCTGCCGTTTAGTCTTGGACCCCATACAATTTCAATATCGGCTGATTGTTTTTCCTTATCAAAGGAAAGTATCTGCATTGAAGTTACTGTTCGGTTTTTAAGTGTAGCAATATAGTTTTCACCATAAACCTGTCCCTGAACAGTAGACATCAAAGATCTCTCTCCTCTCTTATTCCTATTGAACAGTTCAAATGTGTATAGTCCCTCTGCCAAATTCTCTATAATGAGTGAATCGGCTTGTATTCCCTTTTCATCTCTCTGGAATGTTTTTACTACTGAGTCCTGACGCAAATTCCAATATACAATTGTCTCTTCAATCTTAGGATCAGCATTTACACACCATTTCAGTTTGATTCTTCCAACTCCAGACATGGCAATCAAACTATCTGGTTTACCCAAATATATTCTCTCTCCCTGGTCAATGTAATCCCGGTAAAGATTATCCATATCATCACATTGAATGAACCATAGAGATGATAATGTGAGCAATATAAAAAATAAAATATTTGTCTTTTTCATAAGTTTTTATATTTAATCAATTTCATTGGTTCCGAAAAAGCTTAACTCGCCCAATTGCCAGTAGTTATTCGGTACTGGCTTTCCATCAGCTGTTGCTCGTGCAAAGAAGCGAATATAACGGATAGGACCTAGATCCAGAGGAAGTTCGAATTCGTCTCCGTCAATAGCTCCCCTTTGCCAGATCTCATCTGAACTAGCCCCCTGCAGATCAAGTCTTTCACGCACAAAGTAGCCTATGTGCACCCAATCTTCCTTGAAGGTTCCTTTTGGGTCTTCATTATCTGCCCAATAAGTAGCAGGTTTGTTAATATCCAAAACTGAAGAACCCCACATCTCAAACTCAGTTATGTTGACATTTCTGTAGACATCATCGTATTCTGTCCGTCCTCTTAAACTGGGCCAGAATTTAAAACGACTTAATTTGAAAACTTCTTTCATATCAAACGTAAAAGAATTTCCTTCCGATCCTGCCTTGTTGAGATAACCATAAGAATGTGCTCCAATCGCACCATCATAGAATTTTGGGAAAGCATGTGATGCTTGTAGTTCTGTTAGATTATCACCCGGTACATATGCTCTCATATCTACCCAAGGTTTTGGCACTTCCATCTCAAAAATAGGCTTGGTGGTATAAAAAACTGTATCGGAGATATTTTGCCATTTGTCTCCAATTAATACAGCAAATCTGGTTTCTACCGATTCATATCCACGGTAAGAACGTCTATCAGAAGGAAGCGTAGAGTAAAATATTTCATCTTTTACCAAATCTCCATCAATAAACGCCATTAAGCGGATATTTAATTCGGTTTTTGATAAATTCTCCCAACTCAATATAATGCCCCCGAACGTTGTTGTAAAATTAAGAGATTCTTTGGTAATATCAACCAACGCCTTAAGGGGTGTAAACTCGGTTTCGATTGACTCAGAACGTTCTTCCTGGCTGTTTTCTGTATAAAGTGTAACCGAAACCGGATCAGTTGTCCTGAATCCCTCTATTGTCAAGGAATTATTATGATAAGAAGATCGCTCAATGTATTTCTCACCGTTTCTGGTGTATTCTGCTGTAACACATAATACATTAGGATCATTTGGAACGGAGTAAGTAACCACAGCACCTCCATGTATGGGCGTTATCTCATAATCTGTAATTGGGAGAGGTATACCGGTTGATTCAACTTTATCTATATTGCATGAATAAAAGAGTTGCATAAACAAAAGCAATATCAAGAATATTCTTATGTGATTCATAATGACTTATATTTAAATTAAGTTAAAAAGCAGACTGTATTACCATCCCCAAGTTTGAACCAGGTTCTTATTTATTCTCAAATCGTTAAGGCTAATTGGCCATAAATAATCCCTTACTGAAGTGGTTCGCCCATCTCTTACCAAGACAACGGAATAATATTCTTCCGGAGTACGTCCACCGTTGTTCCAATTCCGTGTCGGACGAGACCAGAACTCATTTATTCTCTTCCATCTCCTTATATCCCAAAAACGTTGTCCTTCAAACGCCAATTCGATCATCCTTTCCTGTTGTATGATTTTGCGCATTTCATTTTTGTCAAAAGGACGATCTGGATAAAGTGATTCAGACCAAGATTCAACTACTCCTTTTAACCCGGTAACTGCCCTAACCTGATCAATCCACTTATAAACCTCTTGGCTAGGACTGTCATTTAATTCATTAAGAGCTTCACTATACATCAAATATAAATCTGCTAACCTAATTACCGGGTATAGGTAAGGATTCATTACATATCCACCTCCTTCATTTGCATTAGACTCGAATGCAACTAACTTTTTTATATAGTATGCATGTGGGTTTTCATAGTTTGCTACGTCTCCTTGTCGGGTTTTCAAAAAAGTTGAGAACGTTTTTCCTCTATCATTTGTCAACGAAGATAGTTCAAAGTAGCCTCTGTCAAATCCAAGATTAGCATAAAATCGGGGTTCTCGGTCGAAATGAAGTGCTACGGTTCTTTCGTTTATTGGAATATAATTATGATTGTTTGCCTCAGGTGTTGAAACCCTCAATTGATATCGTGCATCATAATTCCAGGCGGGATCCTCATCAATGGGGATGCCTTTGTTGGTATAAAACAATTCAACCATATCAAATGAAGCAAAGAAACGTGTCGTAATTTTTCCAAGATCTACTGATTTCATTATAGGAAGTGACAGCCGTTGAAGATCCCCAACAAGTCTTGGATCGGTCCAAACAATACCTTCGTTCCATCTTTCGGTGAAGGCCTTCCTTACGGTCATTAGCTTCACCAATGAGTCGTTCATTGCACTGGTGTTTGGTGAGGACATTTTTTCATAATGAAACAATGCTAATCCTGCACTGTGACAAGTATCAATTGCCATTTTCAATGCATCAGCAGCTCTCTCCCATTTTTCTTTACTATATGTATCAGAAACCAGTTGTTTGTTTCTCGAATCAATCCAGTTTGCATAATCTGAATTACCATTGAACAAAGGGCTTGCAGCCAAGGTTAGGAGTTTTGCCTTAACTGCCATAGCTATAGGTCTTGTGATTCTACCCGCTTCTTCTATGGGATTATTGATAATCATGGGAAGATTTGGGCTGGCTTCATCAATAAGTTCCACAATGTAATCCACACACTCATCTACTGGTTCACGAAAAAGCCAGGTATCTTCAGGGGGAGCAGACAAAGGGATGTTTTCCTTGATTAAGGGAATTGGACCGTATAATTGCAACAAAAAATAATGATAATACGCTTTTAGAAAAGTTACCTCAGCAATCCATTTTTTTCTTTCAGCTTCTTCAATATCTTGAGGTTTGTCTATCTCTTCCAAAAAAATGTTACATTGGCGAATGGCTTGAAACAGATTTCTACCTCCATTTCCTCCTGACCAGTAATTTTGAAGTGGATTATCACTGTTTTGTCCACCAAAATTAATTATTCCTGCCGGTGTCGTCTGAAAAGAACTCATAATAAATTGCGACATATCAAATTCATCGTGACTGTTAAAATAAGCCGGGTAATTGTACATATGAACGATATGTGGCAAAAAGGAATAGCAAGAGAAAAGAAATCTTTCGGAAGTCTCCCTATTCGAGAATGCATGTTCGATTCGAGGCACATTGTTTGGAACGACATTCAGATAATCATTACAACCATTGGTAAAGATTACAAAAAAAGAGGCAATAAATATATTTATAATTGAGTTTTTCATATTCAATGATATTAAAATGTTATGTTTACTCCTAAATTATAAACTCTCTGTACGGGATATCCCAACCCATTTCCTGCCATTTCTGGATCCCAAAGTTTAAATTTTGACCAAACCCACAGATTCACACCGCTCAGGTAAAAGCGAAGAGTATTAATCTTTAGTTTGTTTGAGAGTCGTTCCGGCAGCGTATATCCTAACTCAGCTGTTTTAAGACGGATGAAACTGCCGTCTTGTAACCAGTAAGTACTGTTCTGTGCGTTGTTCTGAATTACATTTTCTGACAATCTGGGCCAAAAGGGGGTAAAACTGCGATTGTGTTCCGACCAGTGATCATCTGCGATATATTTCAAAAGGGCTCTCTGTCCGTTATTAACAAATGGTGTTATTGCTGACACATTCAACATAAAAGAAGATCGTGCAGAACCTTGGAAGAACGTGGATAAATCCAGTCGCTTAAATCCGACAGAAAACCCAGCTCCATAAATAATCTCAGGGGTTGTTGGATAACCAATTGGAACCAAATCATCACTATTGATAACATCGTCGTTGTTGATATCTTTGTACTTGATATCTCCTGCCATTGTACGTGTTGCATCCCCAAAATTCTGCATGGGTGAATTACTCACTTCCTCATCATCAATAAACAGCCGTTCTGCAATATACCCTTCCATCTGATTCAATTTTCTGCCCACCAAAGATCTCCAAGGGGTGTCCGAATAGTCAGGCTCTTCAACCTTTTTATATTTGCTTGTCGCATATGTAAAGTTACCGTTTGCGACTAACCATAAATCTTTATTGAAGGATTTCTGGTATTTTAGCTCAAACTCGAAACCTTTTCCTGCTGCTATTCCCAAATTCGATTGAGGAATAGTCATTAATCCCATGGTGCTGGGAACATTTTGACGTGTTTGCAAGATATTCTCACGTGTTTCGGTAAAATAATCACCAAGAACAGTAAAATCACTAAACAGACCCAATTCAAATCCCAGGTTAAACTTTTTTGCAATCTCCCAGGTAACCAAGTCATTTGCATACCGTGCAATTGATATACCGGGCTTGTATGTTCCCAATTCTGAGCCAAAAGTAAAACCATATCCAGGATCTTCCATATTAACCTGAGACATGTAAAAGAAGCGGTCATTCAATGATCCAATTTGATCATTTCCCACCAAACCATATGTAGCTTTTAACTTTAAGTTGGTGATGACATTGTTTGCCTTCTCCATAAACGCTTCATTTGACACCAACCATCCAGCACCTATGGAAGGGAAAAAACCAAACCGGTTATTTCTGGCAAACCGCTCACTACCATTATAACCGAAATTAAATTCAGCAAAATAACGGGAATCAAATCCATAGGCAAATCTCCCAGCTGTTGAAATATTTCTCTGAGGCAGAGATTGTTGTATTGTAGTTACTGTAGTGTAGGTAGTCTGTTGTGCAGAAGAAACGAGTAGAACATTCAAGTTGTGTTTTTCATTTAGGACTTTCTCATAGCCAATCCGAAACTCGCCATAAATACTTGACCCAACATTCTTTGAACCAAAATCATAGGATAAATATTCTGAACCAGTGGTAGGATTAAAATTCCTCAGTTTGTATGATCCATCGAGTGTCTGAACGGGTTCATAATAAAACGGTCTATATGAACGATTCAGATCATAGTATGAATCACGTTTCACATTAAAAAAAGCTTTTACAAACAATCCATTTAACTTATTGTCAAATTTATGCTCGAACTCCATCTGTGTCAGCATCATTGATGTTTTTGACTCTTTGTATCCACTGATAATTTCGGCTAAGGGATTGAAATAGAAATTATTTTGAGAAATTACAGCTGTTCCAAAAAGGATATGATTTGTGTACAAGTTGGCATCATCTCTGGGATAAGTAGGTAAGAAACGAACGGATGATGCATTTCTTGCCAATTGAAAAACTTCTGCTCCACCTTGTTTGGGCCCATGAGAATCATCAAATGTACCGTAAAAACGAACCATACCCGTTGTACGAGGAGTTAACTTAATTGTTACGTTCGATCGTAGTTGAAATCTACTTAAATCAATGTTACTGCTGATGCTGTTTTCAGGCGTATCTTTTAAAATACCGGTATCATGCTGCATATTTCCAGCGACATAATACTGAACCATTTTTCCACCACCAGTAATATTAACATTTATTCGTTGATTTGAGGTTCTATCATTAATTAGATAATCATACCAATCTACTTTCGGATACATTAACGGATTTTCCCCGCGCTCAGTATAATATATTTTTTCCGGTGCATAGACATAATCAAGGCGCCCTGTTCTTGTGATTCTGGCTTCATTGTGTAACTTCATATAGGTAATTGGATCTGCAAGCTCAACCAGTGATGAGTTGGCAGAAGTTGAAAGTTCTCCTCTAACATTGATACTCATTTGTTCAGCTACGCCTTCCTTTGTAGTAACCAGAATTACTCCATTGGCTCCACGTGCACCATATAAAGCCGCAGAATTCGCATCCTTCATTACTGAAAAAGAAGCTATATCGTCAGGGTTGATTCGTGAAAGATCAGTGGAGCTCATCTCTATTCCGTCAATAAGAATTAATGGATTCTTCTTACCGGAAGCACTGAAGGAGGTAATACCGCGGATAAAAAACTCAGCATTATCCAATCCAGGCTCACCTGACCTTTGATATGCAATTACGCCCGCTAATTTACCTGCAAAAGCAGTTGTCATGTTACTAGATGCTACTTTTAACTCTTTTGGATTGACTGTTGTTATCGAACTAACAACACTCTCTTTCTTCTGAACTCCGAATGCTACGACTTGCACTTCATCCAAAGTAATGACATCTTCCTGCAGTGTTATAGTTACATTATTAATACCAAAAGCTTTTTCTTCAAGAGTTTGAAAACCAATAAACGAGAAAATCAGTGTTTCCTCTGGATTGCATTTAAGTGAATATTTCCCATCAATATCAGTGATTACTCCAACACCTTTTCTCTCCTTGACAGCTACCTGCACACCAGGCATTGGAAAACCATCTTTGTCTACTACCCTTCCAGAGATTTGAATTTCTTTTTGTTCAATTACATTTTCTTTAACATCTATATTGCTGACTAAGAAACTATTATTCTTAGTGAGTAAAAGGTTGTCAATGATATAGGATTCATCAGAATTCACATCATTGGTCACGTTAAACTCAGCAAAAAGTACTTCATCCGCAACAGAATCATTGTTTTCACCGGCATTGATAGAAATACAGAGACTAAACAACAAAAATGAAGATAGTTTTGATATCCGTTGCAATCTACGGTATTTATTAAGCCAAAATCTATTCGAAATAATTATTTTTCCCATACATTTGTGATAAAATTTAATTTGCATTTATTGGATACTTTGTGAATTAATTTTTAACTAATCGGGCATTGTTGCAACATTGTCCGATTTTCTTTTTTCTTTTTTTATCCATAGGCATTTAATTATTTATGAGTGATCACGTATTATTAGTAGGTTCAATCTTTGCTAAAAATTTGGCGTTTAACTTTTTATATATCAATCTGGCTATTATGTATAAGCAAGTACATTTTATGTAATCTGATTTTTGTTTTGAAATAACTCTTTATTTTAAATGTTTACCTTCTGAAGATTCTCTCAATGAAAATTATATTTTTAAATCTTTGTTATTAGTATCATTCTAAAGGTTGAAAATTCCTGAATTTTACAGATTAATTAATAACAATTGAGGCATCTTTAAAAAACATAAGGATTGTATCATCGAAATATTTTTTCATGTCATGCTGGTGGGTGAAATCCCAATAAGAGGTACCCAGCGAGCGCAACGAAAGGACCATAGTGATCCAGCTTTGGGACCATCCGCTTTCGATACTCCAGGCACCCCATCCGGCATCACCATTCGACGCCCAATATTCCCATCGGTTAAAATCAAAGCCCCTAAACCAACCTCCATCCAACTCGGGATGCAGCGCACTCTTTACTTGTATCCGGATGAGAAATTCAGCCAGCTTATCTTCTGCCTCTTTGAAGAGGGGATCTCCGGTAGATGCCGCGGCTTCATGCAATCCCAGAAAAGCAAAGTTTACCGCATACAAGAGATCACTACCGGCATCCCCATCGGTCTGGATGATGGGGGATTCGGTGGCTCCATATTCTTCATTGGTTTTAGGCAGCTTATAATGTCCCACACCGAAATTATTTTTCCCGTCTTCAATCCGTTCGGGTATGGTGCCCGTGAGCGGATCCTGATCCATGTCTTCCAGCATCTGATATAACCAGCTGCGATGTTGTGGTGTGTCTTCTACCCGTACCAACCAGGCTAGCGGTAACAACATCCTTGCACGATCCATCTGAATGCCGGTAACCCCCCATTTTTCGGGGTATCCTGCCATCATGGTGTGAATCCCTGTTTTTGCTCTCTCGAAAAACAATTCAAAATCTGTTTGTTTATATGCCCAAAGATAACTGGCAAAGATATAGGCCTGAAAATTTCCTGAATAACTCACGTTCTCTGATTGAGAGTATACTTCCCAGCCATTATTGACCAATTCAGAGTGATTAATTCTATCCGGTTGAAACCCTTTTTTACTGCTTAATCGAAGGTTTGCCAGCAATCCGTCCACAATTCTTTGATTGAATTGATCCGTTTTTAACGCGGAAGCGGCCATGATCATCCCCAGCAGGGCCCTTGCATTGTCATCCCCATAATAGACATCATATCCATTCAGATCAGCGTAATAGTGGGGCACATCGTTCCACCCGATCAATCCGTAAGCGTCACTTTCTGGGTTGGCTCTCTCCCCCTGTGTCATGATAGAGGAGAAAAGCCAACGACCAATATTTTCGCCCACATCGAGATAATCGGATTTACCCAATGAAACCCCGGCAAGTGTCATGGCTCCGGCAACCTCACCGTTGCAGTCACATCGGCGCCACCAGAGTACCGGTTGGGTACCATCGTGAAAAATCTGCGACCGGAATCCTTCCAGTACGCCATAAGATCCATTACCGCTCATCAGGGAATCGGGCATCTCTCCGATGCGATCACCCATCGGAAACTCACCTTTGTCGTAGATGGCGTTACCAGTTTCACTCAGGAGAATCTTTGATTGGATGTACCACTCTACACCGCGTTGCAAAGCCTTGACTTCCGCATCCGCAGGAAGTGATTCATCTCGGGTGAAGCTGGGAGTCACCGTAGGTTGCCAGACAAGTTCACGGGGGCTGTTTTCAGCTGTCAGCCAACCCAGCAGCAAACTCCATATCTCACTCCAGGCTTCCATTGGCGCATAGCGACCGGTAACAAAATGACTCAGCTTGGTAGTTGAGATGTAGATTTCACCTCCTTCACCGGAGGAGAGATCTACCTTTGCTAATACGGGTATGCCTGTTTCGGGTATCCCGTAAACTGCACTATCAAAGCCCGCAACTCGTGCCACTACAACATCAGGATTGTCCAGTTTCATCTCAACATACCGCCCACCATGGATCATCAATATCCTGTTCTTCTCTAATTGGGGGCCAAAGGCATCGGAAGAGACTACTGCGCGCTCCCAATGGGTCTCTCTGACCCCTTTCGACGGATATCCGGGTACTGATTCAGGATATTCAATATACAACCTTAGTTTTTTCGCTACTACCTCCTTATACAATGCACTGTCCAGTTTTACTGTTTCAGCAGGATAACCCTGAGCCAGTATCATGACGCCCCCTCCTACTTTTGCTTGGAGGATGGCCTCTTCCGGTGAATCGAACCGGATACAGGGGATGTTGTTCTCTTTCATCACCCGGTACAAGTCATTCTCTTCATCACAACTGATTGCGATCTTCTGCCTACCCATCGTACAGGATTGGCAAAACAGTATGCACAACAACGAAAACATGAATAGACATAAATTGTATCTTTGTTCTTTGTTCATTGGTTCTAAGAAGTTTTATTTGACAATCAGACGCGGCGGTAACAGTTCGGTAAAGATCAGCTCAGACATCCCTACCCTGACATGATTCACCGGCTTAAACACCTCATGGATCACGATGCGTATATACCTGACCTGTTCCTTCTGCGGGTTGATCTGAAATTTGTAGCCGGGAAGAGTTGGACTTCCTGTCACCTCACACTGACCCAACAGATGCCAATCGTTTTGCCACTCAGAGGGGACCAAGGTCTGCCAATAGGATGCAGGCTGATTGGTATCAATAGTATTGGTGCCCCATACATCAAACCTCTTCGGGGCTTGTGAGAAGTTTTCCCATCCCCATATCTCGATATGACTGATCTGTTTGGCTGATGAGATATCCACGGTGAAAGACAAAGGCCACTGAGAATTATTCTCTTTGTTCCCTCCTTTGGTCGGATCAACATCGGGACTGGATGATACCCAGGAGTTGTTGTCACTGCTGCTGCCATCAAACAGATGGGAGAAGAGATAATATGCACTAAACTCGGTGGAATTGTCATAAGGGATCCCAAAATAACGACTGATCTTTGCACCTGGAACCTTCTCGAACAGGTCTCCCTCAGAGTAATCAATCTCAATCGTTGCGACCTCACTTTTGGGAATGGTATCGATTAGTATGTTGTTCCCGATGATCGGTTGATATTGCATCGTGTAATTGAATGTGATATTTACAGGGGAGGTAATGCCGGGAATCTTAACGATCTCTTCATTGCTGTTCCCATTTTCGGAACTGCCTGTGATAGTCTCCCCGCCGATTGAATAACTATAATCCATCCGGCCGGTATAAAGCAGGAACGAGTTATCGGTCAGGCTCTCCCATCTAGCAATCAGTGTATCGTTCTCTACCGTGAATCTGGGTTGAATGGTGGTGAGCCTACTCATATAGGAATCGATATAGGTTTGTGTAACCGGCGTTAAAAAGATCGATGACCCGATCGATTTGTTCCCAAATTCATCGAGCGTATATACGGTAAAGTTGTATCCAACCGCGGAAGTTAATGCATCGATGACAATCGAGGAAACCAGACCCTCTGTTTCAATATACTGATCATTCCCATATTCAATGCGAATTTTCTTCGCTACGTGATCCTCCGGATTTATCCAGGAAAGAGACACCTTTTCCACTCCGATCTTTCCATTGAGTTGAAGCACCCTACTTGAATATTTGATATCGTTCAGATAGTGACGATAGTTCTCATCGAGGTCGGAACAACCACTTAACAAAAACAGTGATATTGTCGCCAACAAAAACAAACTGATAGTTATTTTTTTCATGACCTTACTAATTAAAAATCGTTTTCTTCAATACCGTATAATGTGATCTCCGACAAACAGGCGTATTGATCTTCCATGCCAAACGACTCAATTCCCCTGAATTCTAGATAACGAAATTCCGGTGTGAATTTGGGATCATCGGGATAAACCACAAATTCATGTCCCTCTCTGGCTTCCTCCAATGCGATGGTCTCACTCATAGACTTGACAATGGTGGCTCTTCTTACCCTTTCCCAGTTGATTTTATCCTTGCTTATCCAGAGCTCAAAGGTTCGCAGATTCTGCCCGTTGTAATAATAATGAGGCATTGCCCAGTTTTTTTCCCGCTGCCAGACTTTGAATCTGCTGATCTTCACCATGCGTCCCAGGTCAATATAATAGGAAAATGGGAAACCTTTCGACGAGACAAAGAAGTTCAGGTTGTTCAGTAGAGCATCATCGATCATATCATCCCAAAACTTAGTCAGACGACCTTCCTGGAAGATTAAATCGGCATTCTCCAGACCTTCCGGCAACTCATGATTGGGGACGTAGTTCCATGTTGTTTTATCGATTTTGTAATCGACATAAGGAATGAACGATCCGATATCTACCTTCTTGCTCTCGTTCCCATACTTGTCTTTGACCAATCCCCGGAAATGGTAGCTTTCAGAGGAGAGATTCTTGATGGTCATTTCGTTGAGCCCTTCGTTCATGTTGTATTCAGTTTGTACTACCGTCCGATCCTTGGTTTCAATTTCTACAACGACCTGTACCCAGGCCCCGGTTGGATTCTCCCATGTCAATTTGGCCGAGGAGAAATAGGGCTTGACTTGAAATGTTTCTACAATATCATCCAGGGGAGAACCCAGTGTCTGTATGTGCAAGATGACAGGATCAGATAAAACAGCGTCATAACTGACACTGTAGAGCCTGATCTCATGTTCTGTGGTATCATCGTACCCCTCTATCTCGATCGATGTGGAAAAATAGGAGGATGCTCGTTCAATGGTTTGGCCATTTTTCAGCGTATAGACTGCCTTTACGAAATGTATAGACTCATCATCGGGCAGCTCATAAGTGATCAAACCGCCACCCATATTTGGTTCAAATTGTGCATTCAGAACAGCCTTGGGCTTGATGGCCATTTCTTCTATATCGTTTTGCTTGCAAGAAACAAACAATATCATCAAAAAGAATATAAAGCAAAAGTTTTTCATTATACTTTGTGTTTGATTTATGATTCGGATACAATTACCAACCAGGATTCTGAACCAGATTGGGGTTCTGATTCAATATACTGTTGCTTAATGGAGTAAAGTAGTCTCTGGGAGTAACCCAGTCACGATTTTGCCAGGTTACAGGAACATAAAATTCTTTGGCTTCGCCCTTTGAACTGTCCCAGCCCACGATGGGTTCGTTGTAGTAAATATCCCCCATTTTCCATCGTCTCACATCATCATACTGATGACCTTCAAACGACAATTCAACTGCACGTTCATCGCGGATAATCTTTCTCAACCCATCCTGTGTCAGATGCTTTCCTGGATGTTTGACAATCTCTGGATTGCTCCAGACCTCTTTTATTCCCGGTAAGCCTGCTCTCTCCCTGATTCGATCAAGGTACTGATATACCTCATCCGAAGGACCGTTATACTCATTGAGTGCCTCAGCGTACATCAGGTAAAGATCCGATAGCCTGATCAAAGGAAAGGGAAAGACAACGATGCGCTCCCAGAATAGGTTTTGCGTTTCCGGATGCACCCACTTCTTGATGGCGATCCCTGTCTGATAATACTCACCTCCCGATGCCTGACTGCCTCCACCGGCCCATTGGTTAAACCGCAACCGCATCTGATAGAGCATTCCGTATGTACGCCAGAGTGAGCGGTCGGTTGCAATCCAGGCATAAAATCGGGGTTCTCTGTCAAGATATTCCTTCACTGTAACCTCCTGGTCATCGGGAATGAAATATCCTTTGTGATAATCATCGGTAGGGACACCTACAATTGTTTTTCTGTTATCGTAATCAAAGGTCTTATCCTCTTCCATCAGTACCCCGTGCTTGGTATAAAACTGATCGACAATGAACTGACTGGCTGCCATATAGTTGTAAGAGAACTGGTAGTTGTTTGGATACTCAATGTTCTTTACCTGACAGGCCGACTGGATGGATGCGCCTGCAGTAGGATTGACGTTGGAATAGCCCCATACAAGTTCTGAATTCCAGGGATCTACAATGGAAAAGCGGTTGTTGTAGGCATACTTCATCACTCCTGAGGTTTCGATGTCATCCAAATCGAAATCAAAAACAGGCTTGTTATAGATATATAACTTCAGATTGCTGGTGTGCGCCTGGTTAATGGCCTCCTTCAATGCATTGGCAGCTTCCAACCACCTCTCTTTGTTGTAACTCTGATTGAAAAATGGTTTTTTCGTGGCCGGATCGATGAAATCACTGTAATATTCACTGTTCCCGTTGAAAAGTGGACTGGCCCAATACAACAATATTTTTGCTTTCATACTTTTTGCAATCACCTTATCAACCTGCCCGAATTGTGTCTTGATCCTTCTTGGTGGTAAATCGGTGATCGCATCATCGATCAGATTGACCACATATTGAAAACAATCGTCTACCGGCTGTCTATACTGTTGAATCTCTTCTTTGGGCGCATTCATATCTATCTCCTCATCGGCAATAATGATGGGTCCGTAGGAGTTGATCAACAGAAAATGGTAATAGGCTTTGAGAAATTTCACCTGGGCTATATAATCTTCATAATCACCCGGCTCTAGATCGGGTACATCCTGTATGTTGTTCAGGAAAATATTGCAATAACGAATCCCCCTGTAAAGACTGGCTGTATACCCTCCTCCATTCCAATAGGAGAAATAGGGATTGTCTACATTCTGGTCACCCACCATCACCCTGTTCGAGATGAACACATCTGTTCTGTTGGCATAGACCGATGGAAACATCGTTTCATTGCCCAATGACAAACGTGTCCTGTAATGATCGTTAAAATTGTCGGGGATGTATGTGTAACAGGTTGCTAATGCTTGCATAATCTTGGATTTGTTTAGCCCATCCAATAATCCCATCTAAGTGAGGAAGCAGTTCCTCAATCTGTTCATTTGTTAAGACTTCCGCATTTGGAAGGCTTTGTGTGTTAATTACTCCCATTCTTCTATGTCCTCCTTTTTCTGGTTTGTAATTTGTCTGATTAAATCGAACATGTCATTTGATCTGGCTACGCATACAGCACGAGCCTTACAGAACCTACAGTGATCTCCTGATTTGAATTCCCCTTCGTTTTTGTCTGCAAGGAGCGCTCTTGGTTTTACGTAAGTTTTTCCCCATTCTAACAGTTCGCTTCTTGTCATTGTCTCTACGCTTATGTGATTTAAGCGAGGTTGCACGATATGCATCTCTACAGTCTCAAATGGATAAATCCATCCGTACTCATTGATGCATCCTAATCCATAAAGTCTAAGCTGTGGGTTTCCTGGCGCGTCGACCCTAACCCCTTTACCAAACTTTAAATCCACAATAATAATTTTTTCGGAATTAACTAATACAAAGTCTCCTGTTCCAAACCCACCAGGAACCCAAGGACTAAAATCTAATTGCTCTTCAACTGAGGTAATGGTATCACGATGTCTTAAAATAGAAGCCGTGTACAGGTCTATGCAGTAGTCAGTGTAGGTCTCTACATCACTTAACTTTTCTAGGTCTGATTCCAATAATTTTTTTTTGAGTTTACGTTGATCCAGATTGTCCATAAGTATTTCCTCAGCAAGATCGTGTGCTTCAGTTCCCTCAAGTGCGTACTCACTTTCTTCATCTGGGAACTTCTCTTCTAATGCGGCACTTCTTGGACAGTTAAGCCACCTATGTGCACCACTTGCTGAGAGCTTCGCGTGCTTT
>ENA-UOOK01002771-UOOK01002771.1-fermentation-metagenome-genome-assembly--contig:-NODE-2771-length-20874-cov-3.975839_pt1 | contig 20874 bp, 22 predicted proteins | sample MGYA00245777_ERZ724023 | MGnify/ENA primary metagenome ERZ724023 (study PRJEB28704, sample SAMN03018312) | fermentation metagenome | biome: anthropogenic terrestrial biome; feature: soil; material...
CTTCCGTGTCCGTCGGGACACGGTTGACGGCTACCGCGGCGGGCAGACCGAATTTCACCGTAATATTTTCAATATGCTTTAATAAATTGGGAATGCCTTTGTTTAAGGCGTCCAGATCCTCCTTGCCCAGATTTTCCTTTAGGGCGCCTCCATGATGCTTCAGAGCCCGGACCGTAGCCACGATTACAACGGCGGAAGGTTTCAGGCCGCCGACACGGCATTTGATGTCCAGAAACTTCTCCGCTCCCAGATCCGCACCGAAGCCGGCCTCCGTAACTACATAATCTCCCAGCTTCAAAGCCATTCCGGTTGCCATGATGCTATTGCAGCCGTGGGCAATATTGGCAAAAGGCCCGCCATGGACGAATGCCGGAGTATGCTCCAGAGTCTGTACCAGATTGGGGTTCAGGGCGTCCTTCAACAAAGCCGCCATGGCTCCCTCCGCTTTCAGTTGGCCTGCGGTAACGGGCCGGTCGTCTCTGGTGTAGCCCACTACAATATTCCGAAGTCTTTCCTTCAAATCCCCGATATCTTTCGACAGGCATAAGATCGCCATAATTTCCGATGCTACGGTTATGTCGAACCCATCCTCCCGGGGGACGCCATTGGTCCTGCCGTTCAGTCCGTCCGTGATAAACCGGAGCTGCCGGTCGTTCATGTCCATACAGCGTTTCCAGGTGATCTTCCGCACATCCACGCCCAATTCATTCCCCTGGTAAATATGATTGTCCAGCATGGCTGCCAGGAGGTTGTTGGCCGCTCCAATGGCATGGATGTCTCCGGTAAAATGCAGATTGATATCCTCCATCGGCACAACCTGGGCATACCCGCCGCCGGCCGCTCCTCCCTTGATGCCGAATACCGGACCCAGAGAAGGCTCCCGGAGGGCAATGACAACCTTTTTGCCCAGCTTGTGCAGAGCATCTCCCAGCCCGACGGTAGTGGTGGTTTTTCCTTCCCCTGCGGGAGTCGGGGTGATGGCGGTAACAAGGATCAGTTTGCCGTCCTTCTTCTCCTTATCATTCTCCAGAATATGATAGTTCACCTTGCATTTGTATTTGCCGTAGAGCTCGATATCATCCTCGCCGATCCCCAGGGATGCCGCGATGTCCTTTACCGGCTTCATCTGCACGCTTTGGGCTATTTCTATGTCACTTTTATAGTGCATCTTCAAACCTCCCATAATTCCTTTATTATACAACAAATGATTTTACTGCAACAAGTCATTTTAGCTGCAAAATAACGAAAGCCGCCTTAGAATTAGTTGCAGAATCAGCCGACGAAATTGCAGCACTTTTAACATCTCCAAGCAGGATGCTTGCATGAGATGCGGCCGAGAAAATGCAAGATGAGTCGCCGCTGATTCGCAACACGGCTTCGGCGGATGAGTTTTGCAGCGGAATCATTTATCATTATCTGCCATATTCCATAGTTAGTCAAGAAAAATCCTGTCTGGCCTGCAAGTTTTCTTTTACCTTCCGGACCAGTTCGATCAGTTTCGGGTAACTCCGCCGAATCCCCCAGATGGTCATGGGCCTTCCGATTGGCAATAACCCCAGCTTCCGGGAGGTGACCCCGCCGACGGAAGTGATGGGATGAATCTCCACCAGAGCATTTACCAACAAAAAATCCATCTGGTTAACGCCGCATGCATTCAAATAACTTTTCATAGCGGGAATCACCAGGTTTTTCACATTCTTCATACCAATGATGTAAATATCCCATCCCAGCTCATCCGTTCCCATGTAAACCGGCGTTCCCAATTTGTGATTGTCCATCTTGTCATAGAACGGAATACTGCGGAACTCGACTGGTTCCGGAATCCGGTCATCCGGCAGGTAATGCAGGTGGATGGATGCACAAGTAACGGAGGTGTGGGCACCTCCGTAGCAGCAATAGAATAATTTCATTCGATTTTCCCGTCCTTCAGGGATTGTTTTGCTTCGTCAACGGCCCTGGTACAGGCCTTGTAATGCCGACGGAACCAGGCATGGAACCATTCTGCGGAGCGGCTGCCTTTCCGGAATTGCAGGATATGCTGAAGAAAATAAGGCAGGATGCCTTCCTGATGCCCCGCATGGAAGAAGCGGACCGGCTCCTGGATTTCAAAAACCGCATTCATGTTTCGGATTGCACGGACAAGCATGGCGCCATGCTGCCTGCATCCAAGACTGTAAACTTCCCGGAGACGGTCGTCCAGACCGACATAGATCAGATTGCCGGCCTGTTCCGCATACCGGTGGCACAGCTCATACTGCCTGTCGATCCTGTCATGGGACGGCAATTCCTTTGTGGGATAAATGCCTGCATGAAGGGCCGCCATGAGATAAGCCGCATAGGTTCCCCAATAGCTGTAATAAATAATTCGCACGGATACCTCCCGGAGCCGGAACACAGAAGAGCGGCTATTTTTTCTTCTTACGTCCCAGAAAGCTGCTGAATTCCTGTCTGGACGATTTCGTTATTTTTGACAGCATTTCCCGGCTGCCCGTACTGATGAAGAGAAAACCGACGGCGCCGACCGCCAGTACGGCAAAAAGCCAAAGAAACCCTCTCCCGCCGCTCGATTTTTTATTTTCGTGATTGATCGGACTGACTTTGGTCTTATCCCCTTCGGTTTCACCGGTTTTCTGGGAATGTTTCTCCACCGTACCGCCATAAAGAGCTTTGGCTATGACATCAGCCAGATAGGCGGTGGACTTTTGTGCCGCTTCCTTGGAATTTTCATAGGTACCTACCTCAAAAAGCAGGGACCGCGGGGACAGTTCCTGGTTATAGGATCCTTTCCCCAAAAAGATATCCTTGACCAAACCGGGATAATTCTTGTCCGCAACGGATTTGATCTTGTATGCCAGCTCCTCGTTGGCTTGCCGGTTCTGATTGCGCCGGCCGATTACGATCCGGATCTTGGTCATGTCCTGGCCGTCCACTTCCGTGACATAATGGCTCTTGGGCACGGCATCCCGGTGGATGTCAAATACCGCGCGGACGGGCATGTTCTGCTTGACCAGGTTTACCGCGGTCCGTCTGGAGCGGCGGTAAGCACCCGCATCATGAGGATCATGCTTTTCCTTGCTGAATACGGTATGGACTCCTTTTTTCTCCAGGTTTTTCTGAAGAGCTCCCGCTACGTCATAGATACCACCATTACCCTTGATGCTTTCCGTCCCGTCCGAAGGGACGTAGGATTCGTCACTGTGCGTGCAGTACAAAAGGATGTTCCCCTTATTCTGCTCTGCCGTTTCCAGGAAATCCGTCTGCATCTCCGCGGCAGGCAGGGTGATTTCCCCCAAAAGCCTGGTATATGCCGTCCTTTTTTCCTTGTCCACCCGGATTACGATATAATGCTTGTTGTCCCCACTTACGTATTCGTCGTCAACGGAGATCTCCCAGGCCATTACGGTCAATTCCTTTCCGTTTTCATCCATCAGGGTATAATAGCCCGGGTCCGGCTCAAACCAGTCGTCGGCAGCTGCGGGCATCGGGATCAGGAACAGCAGGAGCAGCGCGGAGATCAGGATCCTACTTATCGCCTTCTTCATGATTCTCAACCTCCTTCTTTTGTTCCTCTTTCTGCGTACCAACTGCGCTGGTAAACTCCGCGTGATCAAAATGCATATTTTTCTTATCTGTGCCTCCCTGCATCTTCTCTCTGAGTTCCCCAACGAATTCCGCCAGCAATACGGCAAGGATACCGGAAATGACAACAGCATCCAGCATACCTGCGGAGCCTATCCGGATCGGTGCGGGGATATTGCGGATAATATTTTCGATTCCCTGGGCAATGTCGGCCAGAATGACACCCATAATGCCCGCAATAAAGGAGGCCCTTCTGGAGCGTCCGAACAGGTAGGCTATAATGCCTGCAAGGATGCCATAGGCATAGTTCGGATCAAAAAACATGGTTTCCGGCTCGGAGGGAAGCAGCCTTCCAGCCAGGTAAATGGCGGCGCCGGATACCAGCGAGGCCAGGACGGCCCTTCTTTTTTCCTTTGCCGTATCCGCCTTGACAAACAAGTATACAGCCAGTATGAATGGGACGACTGCACCGCCCAGATTGATCGAAAAGTTCCTTCCAAAAGAGATATCCGGAATAATGCCTCCAATAAAAATTGCGGCCATAAACAATAACGCCTGTTTGTCATTCAGCCTCATTCTATCCAGAATCCGGTGCCCCACCCCAAACAGGACCAATATGCTTGCAACGACCAGGAGTGTTAATCCCAAGGGCATAATATTGTCACCTCTTTATTGAATTTGATTCAAAATTATCATTCCCTTCCGTAAGAAGTTGTATGCTCCTCCCGCCTTGTTCCAAAAAATGAAAAAACCGATTTTCAAATCGATTTTTATAAATATCATGCCTTCGGGATAAAGATGCTGAATTCGGAACCTTTGCCCACCTGGCTCTTTACTTCGATGCGCCCCTTCATGGAAAGGACGATGTGCTTTACAATGGCCAGACCCAGGCCGGTACCTCCCTGGCTGCGGGAGCGGCCCTTATCCACCCGGTAGAATCGTTCAAACAACCGCGGAATATGCTCTTCGGCGATGCCGATTCCTGTATCTCTTACCCGGCAGATCACCGTATCCTTAAGATCCTCCAGCATAACCGTTACCTTCCCGCCTGTCGGCGTATACTTGATTGCGTTGTCCACCAGATTGATCAGCATCTGCTTGATGCGGTCGGCACTTCCGTGGATCCATACCTCATCCTGTAAAACGGAGTTTTCCAGGGTGATATTCTTGGTATCGGCATAAGCCTTCATCATGTCCAGCGTGTCCCGTGCAATGGCGGCAATGTTGATTTTATCCGCCAACAGGCTGTTCCGACTGGATTCCAGCTCGGACAGACTCAGAATGTCGTTGATCAGACGGGACAAGCGATCGGCCTCGATCTGTATGATGTCCAGAAATTTGACCGCGGTTTCCTTGTTTTCAATTGCTCCTCCCCGCAAGGTCTCCACAAAACCCTTGATGGATGTGAGCGGGGTCTTCAGTTCATGGGATACATTGGCTACAAAGTCGGTTCTCACCTGTTCCAATTTGCGCAGCTCCGTAATATCCTGTACCAGGATTACGGCTCCCAGAAAGTTGCTTTCTTCCAGAATGGGAGCTCCGTTGACCCGGAGGATTTTTTCATCGCCCTGATTCAGGATCAGTTCCATGGTAGATGTTTCCTTCTTATTCATTATCTTCTGAAGCATGATATAGAACTGATCGAAATGAAATACCTCAAGAAAATATTCCCCGAGTACATTCTCTTCCAACCGGAATAATCTCTTCGCAGTCGGGTTGATCAGGATAATCCGCATATAGCTGTCCACTGCAATGACGCCGTCGGAAATACTGGAGAGAATGGCTTCCAGTTTCAGACTGTTGGCTTTCAGTTCCCCGATAGACTGCTTCAGCCTGGATGCCATGGAATTGAAGGCATAGACAAGCTCCTCCATTTCGTCCCGGTATTGCCCTTCCGCCATCCGGCCAAACTCTCCCCTGGCAATCCGGTGGGACAAATCCACCATTTCCAGTACCGGTTTGGTAACGCCGGCAGAAAAATGATTTCCCTGATAGACAGCGATTCCAAGGGCAACCAGCAAGGCCAGAATGATGATCCTCCATTGATGGCGGATTTTCGACTGGACGGTATCCAGTGGGACAGCCAGCCTCAGCACTTCATTTTCTTCCTGCAGGGGAATTGCGACATACATCATATTTGTGTCCAGGGTATCGCTGTAACGTATATTCTTACCGACTTCTCCCCTTCTGGCGCTTGCAATCTCCGGCCGGTTGGTATGCTTTTCCATGGTGGAAGCATCCTTCGACGTATCCAGGGTAACGGATCCGTCGGGCGCGATAATGGTCAGACGGATTCCAAACTGCCGGCTGAAGCCGACAGCAAAATCTTCCAAAGCTCTCTCATCCGCATAGCTGATGATATATTCCTTTATGACTTTGGCATTTTCCACCAGCCGCTCTTCCGTCATATCCATGTAGTTCTGCTCGGTAAACTTCAACGTAATAAAACCGGTTATCATGATGCTGATCAGGATCAGCACAAGATAGCCGGTAAACAGTCTCGCCCGCATGGATCACACTTCCTTCGGCTGAAAGCGGTATCCCACGCCCCTTATGGTTTCAATGCAGGATCCGTCCTCTTCTCCCAGCTTCTTTCTCAGGTGCCGGATATGAACGTCAACCGTCCTGGTTTCCCCATAATATTCATATCCCCATACCTTGTCCAACAGGGAATCACGGGTCAGTACCTTTCCCTTGTTCTGTACCAGCATCTTGAGAAGCTCAAATTCCTTCAGGGTCAGATCCAGCTTGACCCCCTTGGAATATACTTCATAATTCGCCGTATCGATGTTCAGATTGCCGACCAGGATACGCTCCGAATCCGCTTCCGCGGATGCAGATGGTCCGGATCGGCGGAGCAGGGCTTTCACCCTCGCGATCAGTTCCCTGACGCTGAAAGGTTTGGTAATGTAATCGTCCGCTCCCAGTTCCAGACCAAGGACCTTGTCCACCTCTTCACTCTTTGCCGTCAGCATGATAATCGGCAGGCTGCTGGTTTTACCGCCGGATTTCAGCCTTTTGCAGACTTCCAGGCCGTCAATGCCGGGCAGCATGACATCCAGAAGCAGCAAATCGGGAATTTCATTTTTTATCTTTTCCAGGCCTTCCTCTCCGCTGGAAGCCGTTACGACCCGGAATCCCGCATTCTCCAGATTGAATTGGATCAACTCAAGGATATGAGCTTCATCGTCCACCACCATAATTGTTTCATTCGCCAAAATAATCCCCTCCCTACAGGCAATGTGAATTCATCGGCAGTATGCATATGTCGGCTACAGGCCGGCAACCGGCTTACCCTTCCGTCAGCATCAGCATGGCAGCCATAATGCCGGTATGTCCCTTCTCTCCCCTGTGGCTGAAGAAGAGATCCCTCCTGCAGCAGGTGCAAAGGGAAGCGGTTGCGATATTGCTTTCCGGTATGCCGCTTTCCTCTAATTGTATCCGATTGGCCGCCCATAAATCAACAAAACATTTGTTCCCCTTTGGCTCGATGAGTTCCGCTTCCCGTTCGGGAAACGCCTGGAAAAATTGGTCGGCTACCGGCGGATCCACCTCAAAGCAACACTTTCCGATGGAGGGACCGATGCCGGCAAGACAATCCTCCGGTCTTGTTCCAAAGTTATCCCTCATGGTATCCAATGTATTTCTGCCGATTTTTGCCACCGTACCCCTCCACCCGGAATGGCTCAGGCCGATTGCCCTATGAACCGGGTCCAGGAAAAAAAGGGGGACACAGTCTGCATGAAAGGTAACCAAAGCCACTCCGGGCCTGTCCGTAACCAGCGCGTCGATTTCCGTGAGATCGGACATTCGCAGAAAACCCATTCCAGCATGAGATTCCGTCACAACGGCAACCGCGTCCTTGTGAACCTGATCCGTAAACACCATCCGGGATGGCGGGATTCCCAATACATTGCAAAAAATCCGGAAATTTTCCCTGATATTCTCCGGATCGTCCTTCTTTTTGAAACCCAGGTTCAGGCTGGCGCATTCTCCGGTGCTGACACCGCCCAGCCGGGAACTGAAGCCGTGCCGGACCAGGCCGGTGTTTTCAAAAGACGGTATGGTAAAATAAACCACGCCGTTTTGATCTCTTTTTCTATACTGCTGCCCGCTCATTCCTTGTTTCTCTCCCTTTCCTCCATTGCAATCCAGCCTTCCGAATAAAATGCAGAAATTTCCATAAAAAAAGGGCGGTCGACCGTCCTCATTTTTCCTTTAAAAGCTTGTTCAGTTCCTCCATGAACGTGTTGATATCCTTGAACTGACGATAGACGGAAGCAAACCGGACATAGGCTACTTCATCCAGTGATTTCAGCTTTTCCATGACCATTTCGCCGATACTCTGACTGGTTACCTCCTGGTCCAGGGAATTATAAACCTGCTTTTCGATGTCCTGTACAGCGGCCTCCAGATCCTTCATGGCCACCGGCCGTTTTTCGCATGCTTTCAAAAGCCCGGACATGATCTTGCTGCTGTCAAAGGTCTCCCGGCGCCCATCCTTTTTGACCACCAGAATGGGCAAGTGTTCGATCTTCTCATACGTGGTAAAACGTTTGCCGCAGCTGCAGCATTCCCGTCTGCGACGGATGACCGTTCCCTCATCCGTAGGCCTGGAATCCACCACCTTGCTGTCGGCGGCAAAGCAAAATGGGCACTTCATCTGTAGAACCTCCCTGACGTCTTGTCTACCGTACCCATTATATTATCTTTCTGCCTTCTCGTCCATCTTTTTGTTAAGTTGTTTTTGTTGAGCTGCGTGCTGGCCTTTTTGTTACGGCCCGACGGAACGGGGTTCCACATCCACCAGAATGACATCATCCCCTATTTTTTTGATTTTCTCCCAGGGTATCACCAGGTCGTCCTCTTCCCGCAGCAGCCCGAGAAAACGGCTTGCTCCGGGAACGACAATGGCTGTTATTCTGCCTTCATGAAGATTGAATTCCATATCGATGATATTTCCCAGTCTCCGCCCGTCCCGGACATTGATGACCTCTTTCGTTCGAAAATCCGATGATTTTGGCATCGATACCACCCCGCAATCTGTCTCTTTCCATATATCTTATTTGCGGAGCAGGGAAAAGATGACATGATTCTGCTGCAAAAACTCATGTCGCCGAATTCGGCGGACGAGTTCTTGCAGTGCAATCAAATATATTTTCGCATATGGTTCAACGCCGTTTTTTCCAGTCGGGAGACCTGTGCCTGGGAGATGCCGATCTCCTCCGCCACCTCCATCTGGGTCCTTCCGTCAAAGAAGCGGAGAGTAAGAATGAGTTTTTCCCTGTCGTTCAGCTTCTTCATGGCTTCCTTGAGGGCAATGCCTTCCAGCCAGTTGTCATCCTGATTCTTTTCATCGCTGACCTGGTCCATCACAAAAATGGCATCCCCGCCGTCATGATAGATGGGTTCGAAGAGAGAAATGGGATCCTGTATGGCATCCAGCGCAAAAACGACTTCTTCCCTCGGAAGGTTCAGTCCTTTTGCAATCTCGGAAACCGTAGGCTCCTTGGAATTTTTGTTGATCAACTGGTCCCGTACCTGAAGTGCCTTGTACGCGATGTCCCTCAGGGACCTGCTTACCCGAATGGAATTGTTGTCCCGGAGATACCTGCGTATCTCGCCGATGATCATAGGAACCGCATAGGTGGAGAACCGGACATTCTGGGTGACGTCAAAGTTGTCGATTGCCTTGATCAATCCGATACAGCCGACCTGAAACAGATCATCGATGTGTTCCCCCCTGTTGTGGAATCTCTGTATGACGCTCAAAACCAGCCTCAGGTTGCCTTGTATGAATTCTTCCCTGGCGCTTTCGTCTCCGGCATGCATACGCGAAAACAATTCCTTCATTTTCTCATTGCTTAAAACAGGCAGTTTTGAAGTGTTTACGCCGCAAATCTCAACCTTGTTCGTGAGCATGCATTTTCCCTCCATCCCATAATCATGTGAAAATCAGGACGTCCCTTTATTCAAAAAGTATTGCCCCGGATGAAGAGATTTATTCGTCTAAACCATTCGACTGATTTCCTTTTTCAGCCTTTTTATGATCCTTTTTTCCAGCCGTGAAATATAAGACTGAGAGATTCCCAGCATGTCGGCAACCTCCTTCTGCGTCTTTTCCGAGCCGTCCCGAAGGCCGAAGCGAAGCTCGATAATGCACCGTTCCCTGCGGGTCAGCCGGTTCATGGCCAGATTCAGAAGCTCCTTGTCCACCTCATCTTCTATGTACTTGTAGACCAGATCGTTATCCGTTCCCAGAATATCGGACAGCAGCAGTTCATTGCCGTCCCAATCGACGTTGAGCGGCTCGTCGAAGGAAATCTCAGATTTCATTTTGCCGTTGCGTCTCAGATACATCAGGATTTCATTCTCAATGCAGCGGGAAGCATAGGTAGCCAACTTGATTTTTTTCATCGGATCAAATGTATTGACCGCCTTGATCAGGCCGATGGTGCCGATGGAGATCAGATCCTCCACACCGACTCCGGTATTTTCAAATTTTCGGGCAATATAGACCACCAGCCGGAGATTGCGCTCAATCAATGTATTTTTTACGGAAGCATCGCCTTTGCTCAGCCTGCCGATCAGAAAGGTTTCCTCTTCCCCGGACAGGGGAGGCGGCAGAGCTTCATTTCCGCTGATATAATTGATGAACCGGTTCTTCAGAATTTTCAGCCTGCCGGCTATCCGAATCCACAGGATCCGGCAGTACATCCCGATTTTCTGATAAATGGACATTCACAACTCCTCCTGCTATGGAATAATTTGTGGCTGAATCAAAGCATGGTATTCCTCGCTGCCGGACAATCTCTGGTTCCGGATGCCGATCAGAACCTCCCCGATTTCCGTCCAGGTGCCATCGGCCTGGATCCGGGCACGGTCAGGCTTGAAAGCGATGAGAAGGCTTTCGGAATGGCCCAGGGTATGATAGGGCACGATGCGGAACCGGCTGATCCATTCCGAGTCGGCCATTACCCGGGTGATATATTCCAGATTATCTTCCCTGCCCTGCTTGAATATCTTTTGTATTTCAGACGGAAGAACGGCCCTGACCTGGTCGAATTCCACCACCATGACCGGGATCCCGGAAAACGGATCCGTCAGCTCGTTCCCCGTATCCAGAAATGCGTCAGTGGACATGCTGCCGTCGCCGAACCATACCTCGACCTTGTAAATCAACTGATGCCGGTTCAACCGGAATCGGAGAAGCGGCCACAGCCACCGATACAGCAGGATGATAAAAACAATGGAGAAAATCACGATCTTGACCGGGAAGTCCTGAATCAGGAATACGCCATCCGCCACCGCGATACCGGCATTGAAAAAATAGTAGAAGCCAAAGGCTGCTCCCCCTAACAGGAACGTTGTGCCATAGAAAAAACCGAAAAGTTTAAAAAAGTCCTTGAGGGAGGAAATCCGAAATCCTGCTGTCAACATGGCAAGGGATAACAGTATTTTAAACGGAAGCCAGGCAAGGACGGAAAAACCCGGAAGAATCAGAGCTACGGCATAAACCGCGCCGATGCACGCAGAGCACCATAGCCTCCACATGGGAGCGGTATTCCCGGACAATTTCCATGTGATCCATACCAGAATGAAATTAACGAACAGATTATCCAGCCAGATGACATCAAGATATCGATACTCCACCCCAACCCCATCCTTTGTAAAGGCGGACCTTGCCTCTTGTTGTCCTTATTATAACGCATCTGAAAAAAGAATCCTGTAGAATGGTGGTCGTGCGGAGAAAAAAATAACGACAATAAATGCGCTTTATTGTCGTTATTGTTCTTTTATATCGCTTTCATGAGACGCGGCCGGAAAAATTTAAGAGGAGTCGCTGCTGATTCGCAACCGGGCTTCGGCGGAATGAGCCTTTGCAGCATGTCACTTAACCCGGTTGCGGCGCAGGAAGGTCGGGATATCCAGGTCGTCGGAATCATTCTTCGCTGCTGCTGTCGCCGCGGTCTCCATGACCTTCTCGACCCGTTTCCGCTCCTGCTTTTCCGTTTGCTTCTCAAAACCGGTGGCAATGACGATGAGCTGGATCTCATCCTCCAGATTTTCGTCGATGACGGCGCCAAAGATGATATTGGCCTCCGGATCGGCCGCCTGGGCTACCAGTTCGGCTGCTTCATTCACTTCGAACAGTCCCAGGTTGGGACCACCGGTGATATTCAACAGCACACCCTTGGCGCCTTCAATGGTAGTTTCCAGCAACGGGCTCTGAATAGCCTGCTTTGCAGCATCCGTCGCACGATTGTCACCGTTGCCCTTCCCGATCCCCATATGGGCAAGACCTTTTTCCTTCATGATCGTCCGGACGTCCGCAAAGTCCAGGTTGACCAGACCAGGTACGGCAATCAGATCGGAAATGCCCTGTACGCCCTGTCTCAGAACGTCATCCGCTACTTTGAAAGCATCCAGCATGGAAGTTCTCTTTTCCACCACCTGAAGCAACCGGTCATTCGGTATGGTTACCAGGGTATCCACCTTATCCTTCAGCTGGGCTATGCCGTTTTCCGCGTTGCGTGCCCGCTGCCTGCCTTCAAACAGGAAAGGTTTGGTAACGACGCCAACCGTCAGGATGCCCTGATCCTTGGCAATCTCGGCTACGACCGGAGCCGCCCCGGTACCGGTGCCGCCGCCCATTCCGGCTGTGATGAATACCATATCCGCTCCCTTGATGGTTTGCAGGATTTCATCCCGGCTTTCCTCCGCAGCCTTTTGCCCGATATCGGGATTTGCTCCGGCTCCCAGTCCCTTGGTGATTTTTTCCCCTATCTGTATTTTCTGCGTTGCCTGCGAAAGGTATAAAGCCTGTTTGTCCGTATTGACGGAGATAAAGTCCACACCTTTCAAGCCATGCTGAATCATACGGTTGACTGCATTGTTGCCGGCACCTCCGACACCTATTACCTTTATCTGTGCAAATTGATCCATATCGATATCAAATTCCAGCACGCCGTACCCTCCCTTTTTTATGTAAGATTATAAGAAATAGGAAAACTGATGTTTGAATTTCCGTATCAAAGCCTTTATTATTTTCTGCGCACTCAGCCCGTCGGCGCTGTCAAGGCTGCTGCAGCCCAGAGAATAAACTGCGGATAAAGTCGGGCTGGAAAGTCCGATCACGTCCGGTACCCCCAGTCGTATGGGAATGCCCAGCACCCTGGAGGCAAACTCCCTTATCCCGCGAAGCAGGGATATTCCGCCTCCCGCCAATACAGCGGTCCGGCAGCCGGCCATCAGGCCCTCCGCTGCAATCTTGTCCCGTATAATTTCCAGCAGTTCCTCTATGCGGGCCTCTACAATTTCCTGGAGGAATGCCAGAGGAACATTGTGGATGCTTTTGCCGCTGCGTACCGGCATATCCATAACAGAGGCTTCCGTTTCGTTGTTCAGAGCCAGGCCAAGAACACAATACTTTTTCAATTTCTCGGCTTCTTCGGAAACCACTCCGGTACCTGCAACGATATCCTGAGTAATGGTATCCCCTCCCACCGGAAGCCAGTCGAACAATACCGGTATCCCTTTCTGATAGACGACAATATCTGTGGAATGCCCTCCCACATCGATCCAAACGACGCCGCTCTGCTTCTCCTCCCGGGTGAGAAACGTCTCCCCGCAGGCCAGAGGTACGGGAATGATCCGATCCACTCCGATTTTCAGGGAAGACAGAATCCGCGTCAGCTGCTTTGCAAAATCATTCTGTATGCAGACGAGGGATGCTTCCAATACAAGACGTTCACTCATCATGCCAAGTGGGTTGCCCACGCTGCTGCCGTCCGTCCGAAAACTGCCATACAATACATTGGATATCTTCCATGGGGAAGGCAGGGAATAGGAAGCAGCCATCCTGCGCAATTCCATGACGTCCTGTTTTGTAACCGGACGGCCGGGAGTGATTTCCCCGGTATTGCGGGCCAATCCGCAAAATTCATTGGGAATGCCCAGCGTACAGTGGCCTACCCGAAAACCCGCCATTTTCTGGGCTTGTCCGAGAGCTTCGTTCAAAGCGCGGGATATCATCCCGTCGGACTGCCAACCGTCCCCCTGGACCCCATCATACCGGACATTGCCCAGTCCGGACAATTCCAGCATACCGTCCTGGTTTCTGCGGCCTATCAATACTACCATCTTAGTAGTGCCCGGCTCTATAGCTGTGATAGCATCGTTCAAAATAGGAAACCTCACTTCAGTAATATGGGTTATAAGTCCCGATACCCAGTACCTTTCTGCCTTGTGAATATGTTACCATAAAATACAGCAAATTTAAATAATTATTTATCCGGGTTTTCTTCCAAATAGGACCTTTTTCGGAGACTGCTCAGAAAATGCCGCCGGATCAGGGCAAAGTTATTGAATAGCCGGTAACCGAAGACAAAGATAGCGCAAAGATAAATCGGCACATCCAGGCGGTTTCCGATATAAGCCAGACCGGCGGCCAGGATCGCATTGCCGAAGAAACCGGAAATAAACACATCGGCTTCAAATTTCTTCTCCAGGCTGGCACGGATCCCTCCGAAAACCGAATCCAAAGCAGCCAATACCGCAATGGACATATAGGAGGAATATGCCACCGGCAGATTAACGGGCAGCAGCATTCCCAGTATGATTCCAATCAGTATGCCAATAAGAGGCAGCCACATATCATTCACCTTCCTGTATCACTTTCGCATATTTATATTCCGTATCGCCAAGATAACGGGGGATTTCAATCCGGTCCATCTTTCGTATCTGGAACTCCAGGCCCCAGGCAATCAGATCCTGATAAATGCTGTCTTCCCGCTGGAAGTTGGCAATCAGAGCATTGGGATCCCCTATCGCATGTATGACAAAGGGCGGGGCAAATCTCTCATACTTTCCTACATTGATGGTAGGCCCGCCGCAGCTGATCCTGGAGTTGCCCATGATCCGCGTTTTGTTTACGGCAATGGCTTCCGCTCCTGCTCCCCGAAGTTCATTGATCACATTGAGCATATCGCTGTCATGAACGACATAATACTTCATGATGTATGGATTATTGGAAAGAATCGAATCCCGCTTCCGATCATTCAGGATAATTTCAATCCCCGGTCCCTCCACGGGAAGTAGTCCCGCCATCAGCCTGGCATCCTGGGTCTTCTTCTGGATCTGCTGAAGCTGATGGTCGGTTTCCGCAGCGGTATTTTCATATCCTGCCAATCTGCTTTCCTGCTGTGCAATGGTCTTTTCCATCTCCTGCTTTTTCCCGGTTAAGGTGCTCTTATGCTTCAGCAGCCTTTCAATGGTCTGCAGGGAAGCCACTTCTCCAATCTCCACATCGGGGTTCTGTCTGTCGAAAGCCTGTACGGCGCTGTAGCCGAGGAGGACACAGACAAGTGTAATGAGCCAGATACTTTTATCCGATTTGGTCTTCATCGCAATCGCTCCATCCATTTACTGTACCGGTACGGCATAATTATATTGAAGCGTGCCGTTGTACTTGGGAATCCGGATTTTTTCCTCCCGGCGTATCTTGATTTCCAGCTCTTCGCCCAAGGTATCCGTCACTCCGCCCAATAGCTTCAAAGAGGCCTCCAACGTATCCGGATTGCCGACGGCCTTTATCTCAAACGGAGCCGAATACCGGTTCGTATTGATGACGATATAATCTCCCGCATTCCGGATCTCTGTCGTGGAGATGATTCTTTCGTCGTTAATGGCCAATGCCTCGGCTCCAGCCGCATTCAGTTCATTTACCAGCATCAGCAGATCCTCATGGTAAACATTCCTTACAATCCCCGATTCTCCCCAGTCGTTGACCGGAACGACATTCACGGTCACAATAACGCCTGCACCCTCCAGCTCCACCAGACCGGCCAGAATACGGGACCTTTCCAACTCATTGTACATGGCATCGTTGATTTTGCCTTCATCCTTGGCAGCATTTTCATATTCCGATACTCTTTTTTCCAGATCTTTTATATAATTCTGCTGGCCTGCAATATCCTGATTCAGCTTTTGAATCTGGCTGGTAAGCTCCTGCGTTCTTTGAAGGGATACGTCTCCGCCCACATTCTGAACATTCTTAAACTGCGTTGCCAGCATTAGTCCAAGAATCATGCTCACCAGCATGATTGCTATCTTTCCGCTCAGTGTTTTCAATCTTTCACCTCATTCATCATCCTGCTCGCCGGTCCCGTCGGGATGATCTGTACCGTCGGATCCCTCCTGTCCGGCCGGCAAACTTTCCGGATGGAATACCGCTTTGCCGGGCACACTGACATCCAGTATACCGCTTTTCCCCTGTTCCAATACATCCGTATATGCCTCCGACTTGAGCCATCCAAGTTTCTTGTCCAGCTCTACGGCTTGTCCGATTTGAACCCGGACATTGTCCCTGGTCGTCAGCAGGATATTGTCCGGATCCTCCAGATTGATATTCTGCAGCATTCCGCCGATCTTCCACTTCTCTACCGCCTCCAGCAAGCGGATAAGAACTTTCTGCTTGTAGTCGTCGCTCTCCACCGGCTCCAGCCGGCCGCCCTTTGTAAGACTGTTGAGACGGATCCCATCCACCACAGGATACGGTACATCGTCTTTCTGCTTTATGATATCCATAATAAAGCCGCTGCCATCTATGACAATATGGGAGCTTAAGTAAGGGACCACTGCCACCGGGATCCTTTCCTCGACTGCAATGATCACTTCATTGGGCAGCCGGAAGGATACGGACTCCACGATGGGAAAGGGGGCGTTGTCCTCAATGCGCTTCTTTACCTTTTCCCTGCTGATTTTAAAGATATTGTCCCCCCGGGATATCCCCGACAGGTTCATTATAACATCCTTTTCAAGGGAACCGCTACATAAAACGGTTATTTTTTTTACCTGGAAAATCTCGGTACCCAGAAAAACAATGGCCGCCATGCAGATCAGCAAGACCAGAAAAAGCAGGATACCTCTACTTGTCCCATTCTGTCCCATAAATGATCCTCCACAAAGAAAAACTGTTTTTCTCCTAAGAATCCTTTGCACCATCATTGCTGCTGAAAAAGCCGTCTTGCCGCATCATGACGAAGGATGCCTCAGCCTTGGTTGCTGGAATCAGCCGACGAAAGGCAGCATTTTCAACACAAAATGGCACTTTTGTCTTTTTCGCATCTACAGGTGCAGGTCGCTTGCAGGTGATGCGTGCTGGAAAATGCAGGATGGGGCGCTGCTGATCCGCGAATCAAAGCTTCGACGGAATGAGCTTTTGCAATGGAATCAAAATTTCCGGTTTCAAACTCTGTTGATATCCGCACCGACGCCCCGCAGATACTCGTCCAGGTTCTCATAACCGCGGTCGATATGGTGGATGTTGTCTACAACGGTCTCCCCCTCCGCTTTCAGTCCGGCCATCACCAGCGCGGCGCCGCCCCGCAGGTCTCCGGCACTGACCTCTGCGCCCTTTAGGTCGGGTACGCCTTGAATAACGGCGATTTTACCCTCCGTCCGGATATTGGCACCCATTCTTATCAGCTCCGGCACATGCTTGAACCGGTTCTCAAAGATATTTTCCGTAATGATGCTGGTACCCTTGGCGACCGACAGGACACTCATCAGAAGTGCCTGCATATCCGTCGGAAATCCGGGATAAGGATAGGTTTTGGTATTCTCGATAGCCCAAAGGCGCTGGGGAGCCTTTATCTTTACGGAATGTTGGAAGGGGGTGATCATGCACCCGGTTTCTCTCAGCTTTGTCACAATGGCTTGGATATGCTCCATATTTACATTGTGGACAACGATTTCACTGCCCGTGATGGCTGCCGCTACCAGATAGGTTCCTGCCACAATACGGTCGGGAATTACGGTATATTCCGTTTCATGAAAATGCTCTACGCCGTCGATTGCTATGGTGTTGCTGCCGGCACCGCATACCCTGCCGCCCATACTGTTTATGAAATTCTGCAGGTCAACGATTTCGGGCTCCTTGGCGGCATTGCGTATCACAGTCTGTCCCTTTGCACGGGTGGCGGCCAGCATAATATTCTCCGTGGCACCCACGCTGGGATAATCCAGATGGATATCGGCGCCCGTCATGTTTGCTGCTTCGCATTCCAGATAACCATGAGCTTCGTTGATGACGACACCCAACTGCTTCAGGCCGTGCAGATGCAGATTGATCGGTCGCTGCCCGATTTCACAGCCTCCGGGGTAAGTAATTTTCGCCTTTTTCATCCTGGCAAGCACGGCTCCCAGCATTACGATGGAGGAACGGATTTCCTTGACATACCGGTCCGGGATAATCCAACTGTCGGCGCCGGATGGGTCGACAACCAGCGCGCTGTTTTCCCTCCTTACCCGACACCCTATGGAGTTCAATATCAGCAACATGTTTTCCACATCTACCAGACTGGGGAAATCATGTAATATGACAGGCCTCTGCGTCAATATCACCGCTGCCAAAACCGGAAGGATGGCGTTCTTCGCTCCGATGACCCGGATCTCTCCTTCGAGCTTCTTCCCGCCCCGGATTCTGTATTTATCCATTTCAGTTACACCTCTTTCTTGATGCTCATCAATACCGCCCTGGGATTTGAGCACAAATCCTGACTCAATATCATGATATGCATTGAAAATAGAGGTGTTACAATCCTGATCTTCTTACCGCGGCAGGAAAAAGTCATCCTGTGCTGCAATGCTTGGAAATATTCAACAGTACTCCGATGCTGGTCATAAAAATCGCCAGGGAGGAACCGCCATAGCTGATAAACGGAAGAGGCAGGCCGGTAGGCGGCATGGACGCCGTAACAACCGCAATATTGATGACCACCTGGATGGTTATCATGGAAATGATACCGGCAGCGACCATGCTGCCGAACAGATCCGGAGCGGATAACGCCACCCGTATCCCCCTCCATATCAGGATCAGGAACAGCAGGATCAGGATCATTGCTCCCAAATATAAAATCTGTTTCCGGGTAAGGAAGGTATAAAAGCTTTTGCCTGCTCTTGGCAAGCCCCAATCCGAACAGCCCTCCGGAGCCCAGGGAATATAGGGATTGAATCAGCTGATAGCCATTATCCAACGGGTCCTCCCACGGGTCTCGGAAGGCAAGGAGACGATCCATCCGATACTCCTCCGCCATGGTCAGCACCACGGCACCTACGCCGCCGGCGGCCAGCAAACCGCCTATATGCCACAGATTTGCCCCGCCCACAAACAGCATGACAAAGGTCAGGAGCAGGATGCTGCCCGCCGTACTCAGGTTCGGCTGGAGCAGAATCAATCCGAATACCACACCGGCTACCGCCAGAATGGGGAACATGCCCTTGAAGAAATATTTCATTTTTCCTTTGTTCCTGGAAACCGTATCCGCAATAAAAAATACCATAGCAAACTTGGCGATTTCGGCAGGTTGAATCGTAAGGTTGCCGATACCCAGCCACCTTTTGGCATAGTTTCTTTCCTGACCGACGAGCAAAACGGCAATCAACAAAACAATGCTGATCAGCATAAAAATCCGGGAATATTTCTGCAGCTTGGAGTAGTCGACCCGCGAAGCGATAAACAACCCAGCAAACCCGATAACTGCCCATAGACACTGGCGCTTGAAAAAGTAAAGACTGTCCCCCCATCTCTGGGAAGCATAATAGAAGCTTGCACTGAACACCATGACGATTCCAATGGCAACCAATATCACGGTAGTTAAAAGAATCGGAAAATCAATGGGCTTCTTGCTCATCCTTCTACCTCCCCAATGTTCTGACTGCCTCCTTGAATATTCTTCCCCTCTCCTCGTAATCCCGGAACATATCCCAGCTGGCGCATGCGGGGGATAACAGCACATTGTATCCGGGAGCCGAGAGCGTAAGGGATCTCTCCACTGCTTCCTGGATGGAATTTACCCTGTAAATGTTTTGAAAGCCCTTTTCTTCGGCGGTTTTTGCAATGATTTCCGTTGTCTCGCCCAACAAAACCAATGCTTTTATCTTCTCCCCGAAGGCGTCCACAAAGCCGGAAAAGCTGCTTTTTTTATCCATGCCGCCGGCAATGAGCACCGTCGGACCGGTCATAGCCTCGATCGCCTTGATGGAGGAATCGGGATTGGTTCCCTTGGAATCATTGAAGAAAGTAATTCCCTTAATCGTCGCGACTTTTTCAATCCGGTGCTCCACGCCGGGAAATTCCTTCAGGACCCCGGCAATGACCGCAGGCTCCGCGCCCATGATGCCCGCCGCCAGAACTCCCGCCAGTGCATTCTCCAGGTTGTGGGCACCGGGGATGAAAATGTCGTCCGTATGACAGATTTTTTCCGGACCCTTCCCGAGATCCATGACGATCCGGTTGTTTTCCACCCATGCCCCCCTGGACAGGATTCTTTTCCGGCTGAAATACAAAACCTGCGCCTTCGTATCCGGTTGCAGGCGAGACAGAATTTTGTCATCCCCGTTCAGAACAACGTATCCTTTACTGTCCTGGTTCTTAAAAATACGTGATTTGACTGCGATATAGTTTTCCATCGTCTTGTGCCGGTTCATGTGATCCTCCGTGATATTCAACATTACGGAGACCGTCGGTTGGAACCGGTCAATGGTTTCGAGCTGAAAGCTGCTGATTTCCGCAACCACCACATCATCTGCCGTCGCTTTCCCTGCCACGTCCGTGAAGGGAACTCCGATATTGCCGACAACATAGGTATTTCTCCCCGATGCCTTCAATATCTCCCCAACCAGCGTGGTCGTCGTTGTTTTTCCGTTGGTTCCGGTTATGGCAACAATAGGAGCCTTACAGTATCGATATGCAAGCTCCACCTCGCTTATTACTTTTATCCCCAATTCCGATGCTTTTTTCACAAAAGGGGAATCCACCGGAATTCCGGGGCTAAGCACGATTCCGTCCGCCTGTCCTACCAGATCGTCCGGGTTCCTTCCAAAACAGAAGCTGCAGCCGGTTTCCCGCCGGAGCTCCTCCACGGCTTCGGAAATCTCTTCTTCCTTTTTCCGGTCACAGGCAATGACCTTCGCTCCCAGCCTGTCCAGCCATTTGGTCGCGGATACGCCGCTTCGCGCCAGTCCCACCACCAGTATCGTCTTTTCCTTTATATTCTTATCAAAACCCATATTGAAGTCCTCCCGGATAATTTAGATACTCATCAGCGCAATCAGGCACAGAACCGCGGCGGCGATCATAAACATGGCGACCACCCGGGTTTCCGGCATGCCGGACAGTTCAAAATGATGGTGCAGGGGCGCCATTTTAAAGACCCGTTTCCCTCTCAGCTTGAAGGACACCACCTGAATGATGTCCGACAGGGATTCCGCCATATAGATTCCGCCGATAAT
>ENA-UOOK01002772-UOOK01002772.1-fermentation-metagenome-genome-assembly--contig:-NODE-2772-length-20872-cov-3.964981_pt1 | contig 20872 bp, 18 predicted proteins | sample MGYA00245777_ERZ724023 | MGnify/ENA primary metagenome ERZ724023 (study PRJEB28704, sample SAMN03018312) | fermentation metagenome | biome: anthropogenic terrestrial biome; feature: soil; material...
CTTTACAATAAAAGAAAAAATTAATAACCTAAAAGATAAAAATTAATTATTCTTTATAAATTTATAAAAATTTCAATAAAACATATTAATATTTAAATTTTTAAATTATTTTTGTTGTTCTCACATATAAGAAGGTTAATTATGGCAGGTTTTGATCCTAAATATGATGACAAAAAAAGAAATTGGTTACGTTTATTTTGATAAAGCCATGAAAAAAGCAGATAGTTATGTTAGAAATGTTAACACTATAATCTCACAAAATCACAATTATACATCTAAAAAAATAGAAACAATATATAGTCGAAAAAGTAAAAGTGATATTAACAAATCAAAGTCGTATTTTCAATAGATGGCATGTTAAAAAATATATATAGTTATGCGTTTTATAAATGCTCAAATTTAAAAAGAATTATAATTCCAGAAAATTTTGAAGGTTTTGGTCGTGGAGTGTTTTATTGTTGTACTAGTCTGAAGTCAATTTATATTTATAATGCTAATCCACCGAGTGGAGCAACTTCTCTATTTGATGATGAAGTATATTCTCATTCAGTACCAGCTGGATTAATAATTTATGTACCTAGTGAAGCCATAGAAAATTATAAAAATTCAAATTGGAAAATCTACAATATTAAGCTTATAGAAAAATAAAAATATTAAGAAAGAAGAACTTATTATGGAACTACAGAATCACCATAAAAGTTGGTTGCTAGGATTGAATTTTATATATTATTAATTTTTTAAAATCTATGTTCGTTGTTTGACCGATGCCATTTTTACTAGGGTTGTAAACCCTACTTTAAAAAACTAGATAAAAATCCACTTTTAAGTACCTAAAAATAAAAAGATCACCTGTAAAACTTAACTTGTGTTATCGTTTATGCCTAAGTAGTTATATTTAACTATTATTTGTCGGAATTTATACTAAAATCGATGCTGTAGATATTTTTAATCCTATTTTAATTGCGTTTCTTAATAAAATATAAAATGTGTTTTATGGTAGTTTTTAATAATTAAATCCAATGTGGTATGATTGGTTGAAATTCACTATAATTATATGGTATTATATGTTAATAATTTTTACTTTATAAAAGCTTTATGATTATAGCAGATTGAAGTAGTATTGAATGTTTTAACCCTATAAAATTACTCAGATAAAACAATCTTGTTAAGGAGAACATATGTCACATTCATTGATAATGCCAAAACAAACAGGTCAAATTGATGCATTTTATGCCTCATTACAATTGTATTATAATTCTTATAAAAGAGGCGAACAATGGTATTCAAATAATAAGTTTAAATTAGAAATACAAAGATTGCTTCCATATTTGAGCAGAGGTGCTCAAGATGGGCCTTATTTAGTTAAACAATCTGAATTGACAAGGTATTTTGGTCTTGTTTTATATGATTACTCAACGCAAACTGGCCGAGGTCATATCACCGATAGAGGAATAAGATTTTACAATGCCTATTTGCAAAATAATAAAGATTTGCAGTTAGATATTATAATGGAATCAATTCTTAATGATAGTTTTGGTAAAAATAATACTGCAATTAAATCTAGTTCATCTAATATTGATCCACCAAAATTATTTATTAAAGCCATATTGGATTTAAATGGAATTTCAAGAAGAGATTTGGCATATTTAATATATGTTACTCACGACAAGCAAATCGGTTATAATGACGCACTAAATGAATTTAGGAGTGCAGATCAAGACAGAGAAATTAACATACCACAATTAGTGAGCAACAAGTATAGTGATGTTAAATTTACTGGATTTCTTACCGATTTAGGTATTTGTATCTCAAGTGACGGACAAACTTATAGTTTATCAAATTATGTAAAATCTAAATATATAGATCAAATTAGAAAACTTTCAATATATAATAGTAAGCCAGAAATTATTTATACTTTAAGAGATGAATTAGATGAAACATTAGAAGAAAATCTTGAAGAAGAAATTGCTAGCGATCCAACTCAAACACAGATAATATCTTCATTCGCGTATGATATTAATAGTAAAAAATTTAAAGAACAGAATAATAGAATGCCGATTAGTTATAGGACTAAAAATGGTGTTAAGTACAAAACTAATCCTCGTATTGCAAAAACTGCACTTCAACTAGCGAACTTTAAATGCGAATTTTCAGAAGATCATGTTACATTTATTTCTAAGCTTGGCTATCAATATATGGAGGCACATCATTTGATACCTATGCATGCCCAAAAAGACTTTTCTATAAATATTGATAGAATTGAAAATATAGTAAGTATATGTCCAATTTGTCATTCTGGAATTCATTTGGGAAATAGCTCTGTAAGAATTGAATATCTTAAAAAATTGTATGATTTGAAGATTTCCAATCTCAAATCTGCAGGCTTAAATATTTCTTTCGGAGAATTATTTACAAAGTATTATAAATAAATAAAAGCTTGATTAAGTATTTTTAATCAAGCTTTTTATTATGTTTTTCACAAGCATAGGTGGTATACCTTCACCAATTACTTCTCGAATTAATTTTTCACTGGCCCACTCTGGAACATTCCAGTCTGTAGGTAAAGAAGAAACTATAAATAACTCGTATAATGTTAAACATCTTGGATCAGAGTATAATCTTTCTCCATTTGGTGTGAAATATTCTTTTCCAGGATGAACACAACAAAGTGACGAGATAACTCCGTTATTTTGTGTAATAGTTCTACTTGGCTTATTCCAATCAAGCCGTCTATATGTATTATAATGACCGTTAACTCTTTCACCATTATTTTTTTTAGGATAAAAAATTTCATTATCAAAAGCAGTGCGTCCGCTTGGAGTGTGCATCATTGAAATTACATGTTTCTTTGAGTGAATAGGAGGTTTATGAAATTTTGAAATACCTTCAGCTATTTTTCTTTTTACTTCAAAGTCAGGAAAAAGTTTGATCGTTTCTTCATGCCCTTCTCTTAACAAGGGATCAACTGAAGGCAATTCATACAGCACATCTTTTAAAGTTATATTATTTTCAGAAGTTGGAGATGGCATTTCCCAAACATAATCCATATCTTTTCTGGAAAGTAAATATATATTTCTTTTTCTCATTTGAGGAACTTCATAATCTTTAGCACTTACTAAATTTTGTTTTGCAAAATTATATTCATTTCCCAGCTCTCTATGTATATAATCTGGGATTAACATGATCTCATTATCAATTTTTATCTTTGTTTTTAGTAATTGTGGCACATTTTCAAGAAAAATATATTTTGGTTTTATTTGTTTAATAATTTGAAGAGCATAAAAAATTAACTGATTTCTTGGATCCATATTATCCATTTTACCAGCTAAACTCATACCTTGGCATGGCGGAGTAGCGATTAAGAAATCAACACTATTATTTTTGCATATCTTAATTACCTTTTCTTGTATTTCATCTCTTGTAATATCACCAACAATCATTTCAGTTTCAGGATAAAGATGTTTGTAAAATGATGCTCTAGTTTCATCAATTTCGTTTGCCACTACAACATTTATTCCTATATCTTTAAAATAAGCCTCTGCAACGCCCACATTCGCAAATAAAGAAACAGCATTAAACTTAGTCATTATTAATATTTATTAACTCCTGCATAATTTTTTTAACTAATAAAGGAGGTATTCCTTCACCTATAACTTGCCTTATAAAATGTTCTGATGCCCAATTTGGAATATTCCAGTCTGTAGGTAAAGAAGACACTATTAATAACTCATATATTGTTAATACTCTAGGATCTGAATATAGATCATATCCATTAATATCCTTTCCAATATATCTGCCAGGATGTACATTATTTTGAGAGCCTATAGTTCTATTGAACATTGTAACAGTGAATGCAGGTTTATCCCAAGACTGTCTTTTATATGTATTTTTAAATCCTTTAACAAAAGTACCATCAATTTTTTTAGGTTTAAATTCATCAACGTTATCAAATGCAGTTTTTCCAGTAGGTGTATGTATAATAGAATATATTTGTCTAAATATGTGTTTTGGAGGATAATGCCATTTAGAAATAGCCAATGCATTCTCTTTATTCTTGTTGTATTCTGGGAACATTTCCAAAGTTTTGCTATGAGGCAAGTCTGAAATCTCAGGGTCAAGAATTGGTAAGTGACCAATTGCATCAAATAAAGTTTTTTGTTTCTTGATTTTTTCAGGGAAATGCCATTCTTTGTTTATGTCTTTTCTAACCATTAAAATTATTGCTCTTTCTCTTGTTTGAGGGACTCCATAATCCGCAGCATTTACAACAAAATTGGTATTAAAATTATAATTATTACCTAATTCAATTTTTAAATATTCTGGTATTTTAACTTCTTTATTATTATAAAATATGGAGGTGTTAAGCTGTTCAGGTACATTTTCTATAAAAATAAACTTTGGTTCTATTGATTTTATAATTTCTACTGCATGACAGATTAATAAATTTCTCTCATCATTCTTATCTTTTTTACCAACTGTGCTCATTCCTTGACAGGGTGGTGTAGCCATTACAAGATCAACATTATACTTTTTTGATTTAGATACAATTTCATTTTTTATGTTTGCGGTAGTGATATCACCACAAATCACTTCAGTTTGAGGATATAAATGATTATAGAATTTTACTCTTTTTTCATCAATTTCATTTGCTAAAACAACATTAATTCCAATTTTATCTAAATAAGTTTCCGCTATTCCTACATTGGCAAAAAGTGATAGGGCATTAATTTTATTCATTGTCCGTATCCTCCTTAATCAAATCTTTTATGTAGTCTAATAACATGCATTGTATTGTCTTTTTCTTTTTTGCTGCAATAATTTTTAATTTCACATGATCTTCTTCGCACAATCTTATGCTAACCCTAGGCTCTTTCATTTTTCAATCTCCAATATTTATATTGTTTAAAACGATTATAAAACATAATGACATGTAAGTCAACCAAAAAAACGCCAAAACGCCAACTATTTTTATATTATATGTCATTACAATTAATTTAATCAATAAAAAAAACCATTATATAATGGCTTTTTTTTATTCAAGTTCCATAATATCAGACAGTTTACACTTTAATGCTTCGCAAATTCTGATTAAGACATCGGTGTTTACATTTTCTCCTTTACCCAGTTTTGCCATTGTTGCTGCACTAATGCCTGTAAGCCGGCGAAGAGTCTGCTTATTAAGTTTTTTATCTATTAATAGTTTCCATAGTTTAGTATAACTAATTTTCATTTTTGTCTCCATTGTTTTAGTATGTGTATTTTAGACTAATTTCAATCAACGAATAATTCAGGAGCATTATATAACATATCTTCTACTTCCTTTTGAACATTCTGGTTTGAACAATTTTTGATGGATTTTTTCAATTGTGGAATAGGGCTATCTTTATTTATAATATAATCACTTTTGCAAATCCATAATGCTACTTCACGGGAAAATCCACTTCGTTGGAAATATATAACCAACTCATTTGTTGTACCATATTCTACAAACTCATACCAATCATTTTTAAAAGTTGTTTTTTTATGGTATCGTTTATACTCGTTTGAAAATCTTAGTAAATAGTTTGCCAAACTAAATAGAACGACTTGTTCTATAGCCTTTAGAGTATCTGAAATAATAACATTTCGATGAACAGGATTGTCATCATCGTATGGAATTGTCTTATCACCATAGCCAATCCAACCACCTTTTGATTTTCGGTCTGCCATAGAAGAATCAATAATTTGTGAAATACCCTTACTTTGAAGCCATTGGCTAAGAATAACAGCGTACCATCCAAGTTGATGATAAGGATCACCATATTTATTACAGGAAGGACATTTATTAGGAATTCCTTGTTCTTGCGCCTTTTTCATTTTTGAACAAGCTTTTCCAAGAGTTGATTTTTCGTACTTATCCCATTTAAAAATACATAATAATCTTTTTAAGAAAGAAAGAATAACTTCGTATTCGATTTTGCCATCAGGATTTATTTCCGGATAACTAAGTGGATTTGTTTCGTCAGCTATTGCTTCTCGCAGAGATTCGGTTTGGTCAACAGAAGTATTGATATCGTCATCAATTTCATTTTTAGACTTTTCAAAGGCTTTCTTAATATTATCAATTTTTTCGTCATTTAAAAAATCTTTAAATGCATGAACTACAAAAGATTTCCTATCGTTGAGAATATCTTTTAAAAGTATTTGGGCAAACTTACGCATCAATTCATACCCTTCAGGTGCTTTTTCGTCATCATCACTTAAAAGAGATATATTCCCAACTACAAGACAATCTACTATATGGTTCTTTTGTTTTTTGTTTAATTCGTTTACAACAGATAATTCTTGCTTTGGCACTTCATTTATTAACAACTCTTCAAATTTTTTACGATTATTGCGGGGACTCTTAGTTCCTGGCTTTTCTGGTAAGCGCATTAAAAAAACATTACCATATAAATTATAGTCAATTCGTCCAACTCTTCCTACAAGATTTTTAAACTCTACTTGTGTTAAGTGACTACTACCATTCCAATAACTTGTGATAAAAAGATTGTCTGCTGGTAAATTTACTCCTTCAATTAAAGTGCTAGTGCAAAATAAAGTATGGATAAAGCCTTTGTTATACAATTCTTCGATGCGCAAGCGTATGTTTGCTGGCAAATAGCCAATGTGATACGCAACGCCTTTTTTGACTGTTTCCACGAGGAAGCAATCTTTATGAACTTCACTTTTTATATCATTTGATAGAGATAATAAAAGCTTGGCTTGTTCTTCGTTAGTACATGGTTTTATAAACCTTTCGGAATATTCTCTTGCAAAGTCTACGGCTTGTTCTGTTGAGCTTACATATATAAGATTTTGTTTGCCAATACCAATTCGTGCCACTATATTAAGAACATTTGCAACTTTTTCCATTTTTTTAAACTCTATCAAATCATGAGATTGTGGATTGTAATAGGAAATAGAAAGGCCTGGGATATCTATTAAATATTTAATTTGACTTACTGGAGAATATGAAATAGCAAGTGAATTATCTTGTAATTCATTCTTGTCTGGCAAAAGATTAAGATATATATCGGGGTTTGGAATATTAGGAGATGCAAAAATAAAATGAGGTTTTGTACGATAGGCAAACATGCCAATTACTTTATAGTAAAATGCACTTCTCTTATCTTTTGAAGATATTTTGTGAGCTTCGTCGATAAATAAATAATCTATAATTAACTTTGGTTCACTAATAAGTAAGTAAAGCAAGCGTTCAGGTGTAAGGACAAATATAAAATTGCCACCTTTTTTAAGTATAAGTTGGTCTGCGAATTTAATAACTTTATAATTTTGTTTACCTAAGTTATCTTTTATGTCTGCTATAACTTTTCTATACACTTCATTTATTAGCGCTTTTGTTGGAACTATAATTGCAAAGTTTTGCTTTATACCATCAAGAATTTGTTTTTTTATAAACATTCTCATAATGAATGATTTACCCAACGAAGTAGGTCCAGAGTAACTAAAAGCAGGCAGAGATATATTATCATAAGCGATTTTCTGAGAACGAAAAAAGAATTCTTCTGCATCACCTGGTATTGCCAGAAGAGATTTTGAAAGTTCAGTATAGGTATTTTCTAAAACTTCAGTATGCTTAAAATCTTTAGATTTGATTTTTAAACCACGATAGTTGGTATTTGCTGTAAGGACAGACCCTAGAAAATGTTGAACAATTTTATTTTTTGGATATAAATAGTCAAGCAGAGAAATTATTTCTTGCCCCCAAATTTTATGGTGATCTGAATTGGTAGCATGATTAGACTTTGATAAAATATCTGCAAATTGAAGAGCGTCATTGATATTAAAAAGCTTTGGTTTATTTTTTAAACTAAATAAAGAAATGGAGTAATTAAAGAGAATGTCTGAATATAATTCATTTAAATATTCGTTTTTTTCTATTTCTTCATACAAAAAGTGTCCAAAACTATAGGGTGTATTTTTCATCAAATATTCCCCCGTTGATTAGATTATTCATAATACTATGTTTTTCTGTGTCTGCATTATTAAAAGGAACAAGGTAAAAATAAAAAGAACAATTTAAAAGGTTGGCATCCGATATTTTTTGTTTTATGTAATCTAGTTGCGATTGAATATCAACAACCATTTTTTCGCAAGCTTTTTGTTTAAATTCATGATTTGGAATATTAGTATCTAAACCTAAAGAGTAACCAATAAAAATACCATAGGCATCATTTACAGTGATGCCTTTTTCACGCTTTGCTGGGACAATTATTTTTCTTAAATATTCGGCGGTTGCTTGGTTGAAAGATTTTGAAAGAATCGTGCTATCTAGCAAATCATATTCTTTCTGAGTTGAACCAGCCGAACAAATTGCAGTGAAGGCGTTATCTATTGCAGTAGTAATATCTCCACAAATGTTTGACTTGCCAACAACGAATTGAAATTGTTTGTTTTCATCAGGATTTGGTAGCAGATGAACACCACCATGACCTAAAACTGCACCGCCTTGAGCTTCTATAAGCTCAATTTTATTATAAAGTTTTGGAGCGCCAAGAACCTTTTCTAAAAAAGCATATAGCAAAACATCACCAAGTCCATCCCCATATTTTGCAGTGTCAATGCTTTTTCGAAAAGCAACTTTCGCTTTATCGACAATGGTATGAGTTTTTTTAGAATCAATGAGTCCATCAATTTCAAGCCGAGTAAGTACATATTGACCTATAATGTCATTTAAAAAATCATCTAACATGCCAAAGATATACGAATTATTAGAAATGTCTAAATGAAAAGTACGAATGCAATTTGAATTAAGTAGCCCAAGCGACTGGTCGTGCTGAACTTCCGTGAAGACATCATCAAAAGCTTTTGGTGTTACACCATACGGAGAAATGGAAAGTGTAAGAGTTGGTGGTTTTGGAAGTGGTATAGATGTAATGCTGTCAATAGAGTTATTTGCAACAACATTATTTTGCTTTATTGCATAGAGAAAGGCTCTTGATAGAAATGATGGTAATAAGTCTGTGCGAGCAACTTCCAGTATATTGTCACGGATTTGGATTGGAATATGTGTATCAATGGTTTTAATAAGGGCATGCAATTTATTCATTGAGTCAACATGTGATGAGGAAAATTTAGTAATTACCTTTGTTTCAAAGTATTTTTCTAAATCATCGAGGCTAGTTATATTATTAGCCGAAGCAATTAGACTGCTAGGTAATGACGATTCTGACTTACGCCAATGATTACAGTCAGATTTATCTCGCTTGTATTCAGTTGAATCGATTGCAACGAAAAGCAGGTGGACTAGATCCACATCAGAAATTTTATAAATAGCTTTTTTGATTATTGAAGCAAAGCTTCCAAAGCATAAAATAGCCAATATTTTTTCTCCTAATAAAAAACCTACTTAAGCCTACTAAGTTGCCCACCTAGCGAATTTCACATCTAAATTTTTTGTTGATAAAATTAAAATGTAAGATAGATATGGTTTTAATACCTGTATTATATCACAATTATTTTGCGAAAGCAATTATATCGTTTACAAAAGCGAAGCAATCAATCTTGCAAATTTAATTAAAGGAGGAAAATAAATGAAGCCAGTGAAAAATAGCAAAGGTAAAACTATTTGCTTTATGGATGAACATAAGCAATTAATTGAAATTCTGAAAGACGGCATACGCACCATCATTCAGTTTATGCCAGACGGCACAGTAAAAACATCAAACATTATAGTTTAATCAATATCAATATCGGCTAATCAGCCAGACTCGCCAGACGAGCAAGAAATGTAACCCTTAAAGGAATGCAACTTGCTCGTCTTTTATTTTAGGCAAAAGAAACTCCTTAGGGTTCATAAATTTTGAAATTTAAGGAGCAAATTATGAAAACAGTTAGATATTATAATGGCAAGACCTCCATACAGGTTGAAACTACTGAAGAAGTAGCACAGGCATATCAGGAAATTAAAAGAAATGAGTGGCAACAAGAAAAATCAAAACAAAGGCACGAGCAGTTTTCGTTGGAAACTTTAACTGATGCCGGAATGCAGTTTGCAGATGAAGACAGTGACATTGCAGAGCAACTAATAACGAAAGAGGAGCGGCTTGAAAAAGATAAACTCTTGATCCTTTTACAGGGTGCGGTGGTATCACTTGAGCCTTATCAACGGAAAATGATAAAAATGGCGTTTTATGAAAACAAAAGTTACTCTGAAATTGGACAAGCTTTTGGCATTTCAAAACAGTCTGCCTTTGAGAGAATGCAAACCATTTTGAAAAAACTAAAAAAATCTTTTTAAAAAACCCTGACGATGCTCTCCTTTTTGTCCGAATAAGTGAGGGGCAACAACTGTTCGTCCTTACATTACAAAAAGGAAGGTAATTTTATGAAAGAAAAAATTAGCCAAACAAACACAAATTTAGATCCTGAAGAAATTATTGAATTTGAATATTATGACAGGATCAACAAAAAGAAAGTGACAATTAAGGATAAAAGAAAAATCAAAACAGCCCTTGATGAAATGGATAAGCACGATCGAAAACAAGAAAGTTTAATCCGGGAATTTGAGGGTTGTGGTTTTGATGAAGAAACACACGGCTTTACTGAAGAAAATTACGAACAATTTGAACAGGATTTGGAGTCTGTATTTCAAGAGGTGGTTGACAAAATCACAAAAAAAGAAGAAGATTCGCAAAAAATTAAAAAATTTTTAAAAGAACATATTGCCTCTCTTTCAGAAAAACAGTTAAATGTCCTATTTCTCTACTATTTCTTGGACTTTTCAGTGTCAGAAATAGGAACAATTTTAAACACAAGCAAGCAAAGAATTTCTCAGTTAATTAAAAAAATTAATCGAAAATTGAGAGAAAAAGCGGCTTTAGGTGGTTGACAAAAACCATTATTATAGAGGGGCAATTAGTTCGTTTTGGCAATGGCTTTTGTTTTTTTGATAACAAGAGCCTTAAGCCAAAATAAATAAAAATTTGGAGGAAATATGAAAGACAGTTTAAGAGAAATTATGGTCAGAATTTATGACTCACGAATTATAAACAGGCTTGACGATATGTGGGAAACAGTCGAAAGTCTTTATACCACAAAAAACATGTTTATTGTTGACCTGCTAATCAGAGGACTGGAAAGTGCCGAAAGCGAAAGAGAAAACAAAAAACTGCTATTTGAAAGCGGAAACATTTTTAAAGAACTAAAAAGGCTAACTTCTCTTATAGACCGAGTTGTTGACTTTGGTGTTGAAAACTATAAGGAAAGCTTTATTGTGGGAAAGGAAAATCAAACTTTAATTTCCCGGCTTTATCATGTAATTTTTCAAATAGCCAAAGAGAAAGGCATTTCTATTGAAAAATACAATGATGGTTTTTTTGACGGTTTGCCTGAAAATTTTGAGTATATAACCAAATCACTAATTGAGGAGTTTAAAGCTCGTGAAAGAAACTCCTAATGTAAACTTTTTTATTCACTCAGTGCCTTACTTGAAAGGATTAGGAATTAATCACGAACTTGTAAAAAAATATTTAAAAGAAAGGCTTTTTTATAGTTGCAACCAAAAATACAATTTTGTTAGTTATGTAAATGATGGCAGTAAAACTAATATAGACTTTGTTTCATATTCAGGCAATAACGAAAAAAGCGATGGACTTTTTAATCAAAACGGACTTTGTGATAGCAGGCAAATATCAGAACTTAGACAAAATTTAAGAGAAACTAAAAGCCCCATTTGGCACGGACTTATTACCTTTGAAGAAAACTTTGGAAAAACAAACTGCAACACTTACGAAAAGTCCTATGAGTTAATGAAAACACTCTTCCCAAGATTTTTAAAAAGTGCAAAGTTTGATCCAAACAATATTGAATGGTTTGCCGGATTTCATACTAACACAGATAACAGGCATATTCATTTTGCTTTTTATGAAAAAAAGCCAATTAAATATAGAAAGAATAGCGAAAAATTAGAGTTTTCGCATCCACAGGTCAGTGTGTTTTCAATGGAACAAATGAAGATCAGAACGGAAGTTTTTTTAACTGACCTGAATTCTAAACTTGTAAAACAAAGAAACGAGCTGGCACAAACTTTTAAAGATAGCATTCCAACACTACTTAAAAAAGGAGAAATATTAAAGAGTATGAAAAAATTATTTTTAGTTTTGCCTAGCGGTGGCAGAGTGTCTTATGATAGCGAAAATATGATGTTTTTAAAAAACGATATCAATTATTTAGTAGATTTGATTTTAAAGTCAAATTCAAAAAGCGAGGCTGTTTATAAGTCCTTTTTAACATTGCTTTTAGACAAAGATTCTTCAATTAGGCGAATGTGTGCGGCGAGTAAAATTGATCCTGATAAAGTTGTGCTTTTTGATAAATATCATAATGACTTATATCGCAGGCTCGGAAATATTGTGATTAAAGAAATATTGCAAATCAATAGGGAACTTAAAAATTTTGAGTTCAAAACAAATAACCGACTGGCTAAGAAAAGAATAAATAGAAACAAATTAAAGTTTTCAATTCAGCAAAGTTTGTATTTAAGCGAAAAGGTGCAAAAAGAAGCAACAAACTATTTTATTGAACACATGAAATTGTTAGAGGAAATGCGAATCAAAGTCCTAATAGAACAAGGAGTAATTGAAATTTGAAAACAGTTAAAAAGTTTATTCTATGGCTTATTCTTTTGGGCATTTGCTACATAATCGGCTTTTTAGCCAATTGTTTTGTTATCAACAAATTCGTTTTTTCAGTTAACCCCGAATTATTGCTGCATCAAGATACATTGTTGTATACATTCTTTTTGTTTATGGTGCTGGTTTGTATTTATGCCTATCTTTGGTATAAGGGCTACTGGGCAAAACACTCAAAAAGTTTAATGGAAAGTAGCGAAAAAGACGGGCATATTATGTCGGGCTTAGAACAAGCACATTTTCAAAGTGATAAAGAACTGGCAACTAACTTTAAACAAATAGAGTTTGACAGTTTAAACAAAACAAATATTGAAGGCATTCCCATTAAGGCGGAGTTTGTAAAGAATAAGTTAAACATCGCACTCTCTAAACCTGCCCACACTTTAATAATCGGAACCACTGGAAGTGGTAAAACTACAACCTTTATTAATCCCACTCTTCAAATATTAGCAAACTCAAAAAACAAACCCTCGATGCTTGTTTCTGATCCCAAAGGCGAACTGCTTGCATTGCATTCAAAAGAACTTAAAAGATTAGGTTATGATGTAAAAATTATTGACCTACGAAACCCTTATTGCAGTGTTAGATGGAATCCGCTTGAAAAGCCATATTTGATGTATCAAGAAATGCTTCATTTAGACGAAAAAGTTGTAACTGATGATGAAAAAGGCTGCTATTCTTTTGAAAACAATACCTATTATAACCATGATGAGTTGTTGGCTGCACTTCAAGTTAAAAAACAAGAAATTTATGATGAAATTTATGAAGATTTACACGACATAGTGTCCGTCTTGTGTCCGGTTATTAATAAAGGTGAACCTATTTGGGAAAGTGGTGCTAGAAACTTTATTTTATCAATTGTTTTAGCAATGCTGGAAGATAGCGAGAATCCTGAACTGGGAATGACAAAAGAGAAGTTTAATTTTTACAACATTATGAAAATAGCTACCAACACGCAAAACGATTGTGAAGATTTGATGAAATATTTCATGAAGCGAAGCCCAATGTCAAAGGCGGTTAACTTGTCAAAGCAAGTGCTGGATGCGAGCGATAAAACTCGTGGAAGTTACCTGTCTACAATCTTTGATAAGTTAGCAATGTTTAGTGATAAAAGTATTTGTGCGTTAACCAGTGCAAATGAAATAAATTTTGGAGAAATAGCATTACAACCTACTGTTCTTTTCTTGCAAATACCTGATGAAAAAGAAACAAGACATACCCTTGCTTCAATGATAATTTTGCAGGCTTATAAAGGTTTGGTTTCAAAGGCAAATAGTTATGCCGACTTAACTCTACCCCGAAGTGTTTATTTCTTATTAGATGAATTTGGTAATTTACCAAGAATACATAAGTTGGAACAAATGATAACCGTTGGCAGATCAAGAAAAATATGGCTTGCATTGGTGGTTCAATCTTATGCTCAGCTTTCCAAAGTTTACGATGACAAATCAGCCGAAATTATTAAATCTAACTGTAATATTCAAATTTTTATCGGCACAACCGATTTAGAAACCATAAATAATTTTTCAAAACTATGCGGCAACTATTCTCTTATTCAGAGAAATATAAGCTTTAACACAAGCAAATCAAACGATATTAATTCATCAGCATCGGTTAGAGAGCGGCCACTTATTTACCCAAGCGAGCTTGCACAGTTAAATAATGCAAATAACATGGGAAATGCAATCGTGAATGTATTTGGATTTCCACCAATAAAAAGCAAATTCACACCTTCGTTTAAATGCAGCAAGTACAAACTTAATTCTAACAGGCAAGAACTAAAAATTGGCAAACCATTTTTGGAAGAGTTAGTTTTTTACGATATGTTAGAGCGAAATAAATTTTACTTTAAACCTGCCGTAAAAGACAAAGAAAACAAAGAAGATGAAATTAAAGAATTAACAAATAAGATAAAAACTGAAATAACAAAACTTCCGGTTGAACTTTTAAACGATGATGACAAATTAATTTATCTTACAAAAGTTGAAACAAGAGCATTTGATGATGTTTTTAATTATTTTTGTGAGTTGAAAGAGAGAAAAGATCTTGAAGAATGCGGAGCGAAAACAATGTTCAACGAAGTGATAACTCAAGCAAGATTATTAAAATTTTTGGAGAATAAAAAATATGACAAAACAAAAACCGAAACATAAGAATATGTTTATAAGATTAAGCTTACTGTTAGTGCTTTGCCTTACTTTGTTATTAAACAACAAAGGCACAGTTGAAGTTTGCCATGCTCTTGCAAGTTGGAATCCAATTACTGGCTTTCAGCCGGGCATAAGTGTTGATATCGGTGGTGGCTCGCCTATCTTGCCGGTTATTACAAATCCAAGTTATTCTGATTTGATATACTCAAACTCGGATGGCAGTTTAAGAGCTTTCTCATCATTAAAAGTTAGAAACGATAAAATAAACACAAATTATGGCGGTTGGAAACATGCGGCTTTTGTTGAACACTTTTCAGTTAAAAGAACGGATGGGCGATTAATTTACGATGATGACGGCTATCTTGATGTTAGCTGGTGGAACTCAAACGGAAACTTTGGTTACAGTGATGAAATTGTAAACTATAAATCGGAGATTTGGGTCAAGACAACAATTTCACCTTATACCATGAATGGGTTTCTAGGAACAGTTCAAAATAGCAAGTGGAAAAGCGGAGCATATTTTGAAATTACTTGGGATAGAGGCGAAGATCCTGATGACAGGCTTTACTCTAATGTCCATGATAAAAATGCCAATACAATGGCATCGGGAAATTATAGAAATAATGGAGTTAATCCCGGTGATGAATTCTATAAACTATGTGACTGGGATTATTGTAGTTCACCTTACATAACAATTGTTTTAATTGGAACTGCTTATTTTGAAAATGGCTGGTGGGGCGGCAGCTATGATTACACAGATGTTTGGGCATTTTTAAGCGGCTTTATGCCCCGTTCGGATAGAAACTGGGCAAACACATTAACATCAAATGCGATAAAATCCGGAAACAACTTTTATTCGGCGAAACCTTTTGTTGTAACTGCTTCTAACCTTAACAATTTTGTGAAAGTAAACAATGTTAAAATGACACCGATTACCGATCAAAATGTTGTTCCTTTTAAAGAGGGATTTAGAATTGCAATAACCGATGAGGGCAAAACAAAAGTTTCTATTGAGAACGGACAGGAAAATCAATACACCGATTACAACTGTATTGTGGACTCTACTCTGCCCGATGTGAATTTGGTTTATCTAAATTCAAATGGCTTAGATAAAATAAAGGAAAATGAGGTAACAACCGATTCCAACGGAGTGAAATCCCAAACAATTACCAGCGGGATTTTCAGAGATCAGGTCCAAGTGAATTTTAGTGCTAACGAAAACGAAAGCCCTGAACGATGCTATGTTACTTACAATGGACAAATAAATGAAATTGCAAGCGGAACATGGCTAAATCAAAACGGCGATTATACTGTTGTAGTACAAGACTTAGTGGGCAATACAAAAACCATAAAGTTTACAATTGATAATACTTATCCATCACACAATGTTGGCAGATTTGAAAGTGATAAAACTTATAAGGTTTCAAAGTGGTATTTAACATCCATTCCTTATGGCTTTAGTGACTACGGAACTTATTCCTTTTTAACTTATGAAGAGGCATTAATTAAGGCAAAAGCAAGCGAAAGACAAAATTTAGTTACCAACTACACTTTAACCGATATTGATGACTTCCATTATACAAATTTGGTGGCAAGTGGCGATACTGTTAAGGTTGGCAATTACTGGTACTATAAAGCCATTGATAATCCCTCACTTTATGTTTATTATTTCACCGAAAGTTTACTCAATGAGGCAATAGAAAAATATGCAAAAAATTATGGTAGTTCGCCGCAGTATTTCAATTACAAATCTGACATTTTTCCTAATGACTATGGAAATATAATCAGCGATGACATCTACCATAATTTATGGAACGAAAGCAAAGTTCCTGCATACATTTCAAACAACTTCATTTTCAGGCAAACGGATGAATTAGAGTCCTATAAAATTTATTATAACTACATTGAAAATGGACAAAATGGCTGGACGGAATTTGTGTATAACATTGCTTTTGACAACCAAGTTAGCGGACACGGATTGTATCTCATAAGAGAAATTGATTATGTCGGACACGAAACTTTTTGTTATGTGTTTTTAGATTTGCAAGCACCAGTTCTTGATGTCACAGCAAAAATCTATGGCTCGAATGACAGTTTTAATCACACAGTTTCAAAGAACGATATTCCTCTTAATGGCGAACTTATTTTCTACTATGAAGAGTTTACAATCAATCAAGTTATGGATGATGACACATGGTATGTGCTGCAAGTTAGGATGCCCGATGGCACAACTCAAAGATTCACATTTGAGGACGCACTTCCAAATTTTAATGGAACTGGCGAATATTTGATCACTGCCTATGACCGAATCGGAAACAATTTTAACTTTAAAGTTTGTTTGCTTGGCAAAGCACCAAGAGTTAGGTTTGAAACCCTTAATGCAAATATGCAAATGAAAATTACTATAACCTCAGGCGAAGAATACAACGAACTTACTGAACTGAAAATTTATAGAAATGACATTTTATTAAATAGCCCAGCTGGCTATGATGAATATCCTGATGATGAAACCAACGAGTTGATTTTTATTAACATTACAAACAAGCAATACACTTTCAATAAGGGCGGGCTTTACAAAGTTGAAATCACCGACAACTTTGGCAGAACAACCACCCACGAATTCAAGTTTGAAAAAGATATTCCGCTCGGCATTTTAAGAGGTGTTAGTGACGGTGGCAGAACAAATGACAATGTAGAATTCGTTTTTAATTCTACAAAGCACATAGCCGTAGTTTATGAAAATGATGTGCAAATTTCGCCGCCAAGCACTATTAATGAAAGCAACATTTTGACAACCTTATATATCAATGCAACGGAAAATATTAACAACGAATATAAGATAATCTTGTATGACAACACCGACTTTGAAAACTTAAATATTTATAAGTTTACAATAAAAACAGTTTTGCCAAACATAACACTTTATGGCGTATCTGATGGTGGAACAACTTCAAGTGATGTGTATGCATTATGGGAAATTCAAAACGGCATGACAGCCAAATACAAGATTAATAACGGAGCAGAAATTTCATATTTTAATGGTCAAATTTTAACAACTGAAGGAGTTTATATATTAACCCTGACTGATGATTTAGGAAATCAAAACACCAAATTTTTTGAGATAGACAAAACACTGAATTTTGTAATTTATGAAGATACAACTTTAAAAGAAATTGAAGAAATTAGATACACAAATAAAAGCATTCAAATTAGCAATAACGAACCATTAAATATTGAAATAGAACGCAGCGGTCAGGCTTATGAATATTCGTTTAACAGCTACTTTAATGATGAGGGTTTTTACTTAATAAAGATTTATGACAACTTCGGAAATATAAAATACTTCGAATTTGAAATAGACAAAACAAACCCTGTCGCAGAACTTATCGGTGTGGAAAATAATAAAACTACAAGCGGCTTCGTGCAGGTTGTTTGGCAAGAAGAAAATCTTACCTCAACCATATTTAGAAACGGAAATTATCTTGGCAATTACAACAGCGGAAGCGAGATAAAACTCAACGGAGATTATGAGGTTATTGTAAAAGATCGTGCTGGAAATTTTATTAAATTCAATTTTATTATAGACAACAAAATTGAGTTTGACATTAACACCTTCAATGGTGGAATCTCCAACGGAAAAGTGAGAGTAATTGCAAAAGAAGAATTGACAATTGAGATGTACAAAAATGGCGAGGTAATAGAATATGCCTTTGAACAAATTTTAAACGATGACGGATTTTATGAATTTTTGTTAACCGACATTTTAGGAAATCAAACCTCATTTAACTTTTACATTTTGAACAAACCTCTTAACAGAGTTGAGAAAAGATTAGACTCCACAATTGAGATTATGGAAATCCAAATGAACGATGAAATTCAGGAATTAGATATTCAAAATAACACTCTTTATTTGGTGGACGAAGCATTATATAAAGTGACGGTTTTAGACAAAACAGTAAGCAAATATTTCACTTTTTATTTAGAGATAGACACAACCCCACCTACCATTCAATTGGTCGGAGCAGAAAATGGCGGACAGACAAAAAGTGAAGTCACAACAAAAAATCCTTCTGAAAATCCTATCTACATTCAAGCTACAAACAACAGTGAAGAGTTTGAATATAAGCTGGGAGAAGTGATTAAAAATGTTGGAACTTATGAACTTTTGGTAAGAGATGAAGCTGGGAATTATACCCTTTATGAGTTCACTATTATCTATGCTTTGAACGCTGCGAGTATTGCTCTCTTTGGCGGAATGCTTGCACTGGTTGTGATTTTAATAATCTTCCTAGTTAAAAATAAAGTTGGTTATTACAAGAAGAATGTTGAAATTTTAACAACTGAAGAAACAATACAAGAAATAAATAGTATTGAGAAAAGATAGCCTTTTTAAGGTGTTTTATTGAGATATTTATACTAAGCAGGAAAAGAGGTGCAACAAAATGAATTTTGAAGCCCTACAAGTGGCTAAAACAAAGGCTTTTTACTGAAACAGCCATTTTGCCACTTGAAACAAAATGAAACATTTTGTATTTGCACCTCATCTTACGGATAGAAGTGGGAAACCCACTTTATCTTGCAGTCGCTTTGCTAAAAGAACTTCAAATTTGATTGAGATAAATATTAAACTTTGGAGGAAATAAAAGAATGAAAAATTTATTAGCATCTATTAATTTTAATCCAGTACTAGATCCAGTTTTGGAAATCATAAATGCAATTTTATGGCCAGCAATTGGTCTAGTGGGAGCAATAGGAACAATCTATTGTATTGTGCTTGGAGTAAGACTTGCACGAAGTGATGAATCGGGTTCAAGAGAGAAAGCGAAGAAGGATTTGATAGGAGCCATTTTAGGCTTTGTAATCATTTTCGTTTTAATTGTTGGATTAAAAATATTAATGCCTATTTTGCAAGAATGGGTAAGCACACAAATCGCATAAGGAATTAAAAAATGAAAAATGTTATCGAAAAAATAAGTATTATTTTATTACTGATTACTCTCACCATCTTCACTACAGGTTGCGTTAACGGAATTGTTAGTGAACAAGAATATGTCAATCTGTTGTATGGAGTTAGTGCCGAGGATGAAAATGGCAATAGTGTTTTTTATGAAATACAAACCTTAATAGATAACATTGAATTCAACTCTACAATTCAAAGCAAAGCGTACTGCAAATTAGATATTTATTTAAAGAAAAGTTGTCAAATTAAAGGTGTAGTTTTTCTTATTAGAAGTTCTGAAAATTGCAAACTAAAATTTACAACCTATATTGATGGAGAAACCATAAGCACAACCACTCAAAATTTATTACAAGAAAAAACAAGCGTAATAGAAATGTTTTTTACAAACACAATTACCTGTTTATCAGACTCGAATTTTTATATTGAAATAGAACAATTATACACACAAGAAAATGAAAAGACATCGTTTAAATTTGATAGTTTAATTATTTTCTTACAGGAGTAAAAAATGGATTGGCTTACAAATTGGATCTTTGATTTACTTTATGGGATCCAAAAAACAATTTGCTATATCATAGATTTTATAAAAGATGTTTTCTATATGTTAGCAGGAATTCAAACAGTAAACATAGATGGTCAAGAAAGTGATTTATTAACAAACTTTTTGTTATCATATTCAGTAAAAAAAGCTTTCTTTTTGGTCATGCTGATATCAGTTGCACTACTTATAATTTTTGTAATTATTGCAATTATTAGAAGTGAATATGTGTCGGAAAATAAAAAAAGCAAAACGGTAATTCTTGGCAAAGCCTTTCAAAGTTTTCTTATCTTTTTACTCGTTCCATTTATATTACTAGCTGGCATAAGTTTGTCTAATACAGTTGTCAAATCAGTTAATCAAAGCATGAGTCCTTTTATCTTAGAAAGCGGTTATGAGGCAACGATTGGCGGTCAAATTCTAGTAACTAGTGGATACTATGCCTACTGCTATACTACTAGCGAAAAAATATATTTTTCTTATTCTGCTAGTAAGTTAAAAGATAGTGAATGGTTTCTTTCCGCACTTGATGCTGATGAAAGGGATTGTC
>ENA-UOOK01002773-UOOK01002773.1-fermentation-metagenome-genome-assembly--contig:-NODE-2773-length-20866-cov-15.372976_pt1 | contig 20866 bp, 16 predicted proteins | sample MGYA00245777_ERZ724023 | MGnify/ENA primary metagenome ERZ724023 (study PRJEB28704, sample SAMN03018312) | fermentation metagenome | biome: anthropogenic terrestrial biome; feature: soil...
ATGGCTGGCGTACGCAAAATCATTGGAAATGGGGTTGTCCACGTTGTTGATCCCTTTGATGGATCGGGTGATGCCTTTTCGGTACCATTTTATAAACTCATAACCAACAAAATAGACCAACCCATTCTCGACGAATTCAGGGAACATATACAAAACGCAGGCTTAGAAGACTATGTGATCGTTCACAAAGGTACTGCCGAATCAGTTGTAAACCAGTGGACGGAACCAATAGATATGTTGATTTTGGATGGCGACCAGTCGCCTAAAGGTGCCAGATCCGCTTACGAATTATGGCAACCCTTTTTAAAACCCGGTGGCTACATTTGTTTGCATAATTCTGGCGATAAAATTTATTTACCTGGACACGATGGTCACAGACGTATTTTCTTGGAAGAAATAAAAGAACCTGCTTATTCAGAAATCCATACTGAAAAGAAAACAAGTTTTGCAAGGAAAAACTAAATAAACCGCCAAGAGACTGGCTTTTATTGTTGCCACTTCTTATAAAAATTGAGGTTTACTTTTTTAAGAGCTTTGGTATAATCTTGCCACACGCCAACGTAGCTCAGTCGGTAGAGCAGACGCTTCGTAAGCGCCCGGTCGGGGGTTCGATTCCCTTCGTTGGCTTTTTCTACTTTTCTCTCGTTAAAAGTGGTTGGTTGCACCACGCTCCTCATGAATAATCCGGATTTTACCTAATATGTCAACTTAATCGTCAGAGGGAGCTGCAATCGTGAGTGCTCAATCACATTTTCATGGTCAAACCTCTCCAGGTCAAAAACTTTATCGTTGCGGAGTCAGATCAAGCGTGCTTTCAATATTTATGAATAAAATATTTCCAGCTTTAGAAGTAGTGGTGACTTCCATCAACATCCCATATTTGTGAAATTAGTGTTATAAATGACACAAATTCATCACAAATTCACCCAAGGGAGGTACCTGTGAAATCTCGTTTTACCCGCATCTTTGTATATCTGCTTGTTTTATCGATAAGTTTTCAATTTTTAACCGTGCCCGCGCTGGGCAGAAGTGACCCAGCCCAACAACAGCCGAAGGCTCCTTTTCAAGAAATATACAATCAAGATTCGCAATTGATTCATCCGGATGAAATCGAGGAGGTTGACCATTCTCATAGAAATCTACCAGATGAACTTGCTTCAGAGTATGATCAATCCTTTTACCCAGGTATGCCCTTACCTGAAGGTATGCAACCATTGTTAGCAGAACGTTACCATCTGAGAGAGGAAAGGCAGGCTCAGCAGCAATCAGACCCGCCAGTCGTGGAAGATCTTGCCCTCACCCAACAGCAAGTACAGTCTTTCAATTGCGCAGCGGTTACCGATGTGCCACAGGTCGAATGTGAAGCCTTGGTTGCTTTGTATAGCAGCACTGTTGGCGCGGGTTGGACAAGAAACACCAACTGGCTCAATTCAACAACTGTCGGAAACTGGTTTGGTGTTGTTTCCAGTGATGGGCATGTTATTAATGTAAATCTCTTTCAAAACAATCTTAGCGGCAGCGTCCCGCCCGAACTGGGCAACCTTGCCAACCTGGAGAGGCTCTGCCTGTATAACAACCGACTCAGCGGCGGCATCCCACCTCAACTGGGCACCCTTGCCAACCTGGAGACGCTCCAGCTTAATTCCAACCAGCTCACCGGCAGCATCCCGCCAGAACTGGGCAACCTTGCCAACCTGGAGACGTTCCAGCTTAATTCCAACCAGCTCACCGGCAGCATCCCGACCGAACTGGGTAATCTTGCCTACCTGGAGACGCTTACGCTTGACTCCAACCAGCTCAGCGGTAGCATCCCACCCCAACTGGGCAATCTTGCTAACCTGGAATATCTCTACTTGGGCAGAAATCAGCTTACCGGCAGCATCCCGCCTGAAATAGGTAACCTTGTTAACCTTCAAGATCTCGGGCTCGGGACCAACCAGCTCACCGGCAGCATCCCACCCGAGCTGGGCAACCTCGCCAACGTATATGCGCTTAGTCTGTCAAGAAATCAACTCAGTGGCAGCATCCCACCTGAGCTGGGTAAACTTGCCAGCCTTCAAGATCTCTGGCTCGGGTACAACCAGCTCACCGGCAGCATCCCGACCGAATTGGGTAACCTTGTCGGTCTGTATTGGCTCTATCTGGAATCCAACCAGCTCACCGGCAGCATCCCGACCGAATTGGGCAATCTTGTTAATCTTGAAGACCTCTTCTTGGATTCCAACCAGCTTACCGGCAGCATCCCGAACGAGTTGGGCAATCTTGCTGACCTGATGAGGCTTCGGCTGCATTCCAACCAGCTCACCGGCAGCATCCCATCCGAACTGGGTAATCTCACCAACATGAATTTCCTTGAACTGTCTGGAAACCAACTCAGCGGGAGCATCCCGCCCGAACTGGGTAACCTGGCTAGCCTGAAATATCTCTTCTTGGGTTCCAATCAGCTCAGCGGCAGCATCCCGTCAGAAATGGGCAACCTGACTTCACTGTATGCTCTATATTTGAGCGATAACGAACTAACAGGGAATGTACCCTCCAGCTTCACCAAGCTGGTCAATCTGTGTGAATTAGACAATTTCGAACCTCCTTGCTATGGGGTTTACCAACTCGATCTTGGCTACAACCGGCTTAACGTCCCTGCGCCGGAGCCGCCAGCGGGCTTTTTGGCAATCAAAGACCCCGATTGGCACCTGACCCAGGCAGTAGAGGCGGATATCACAGGAGCAACTGGAGGAACAATCCTCTCAAATGACGGTAACACAGAAATCGAAATCCCCAGCGGGGCATTTACCGGTACACTTACTTTCCTCTTTGCCCCTCAGCCTGACCCAGGTCACATAACTGGGACAAAAGTCTCGGTTGGAAACAATTTTGAACTGACAGCAATGCGGGGTGAAACCCCGGTGACCATTTTTTCAAAACCACTCACTCTGACCTTTCACTATACCAATGAGCAAGTCGTTCAAATCCCGGAAGATACACTGACGCTTTATTATTGGAATAATGACCTGAAGACGTGGGTGGACGCGGTAAACACCTGTCCGGGCGGTGTGTATACCCGTAACCTTGCGGAAAACTGGTTGAGCCTGCCACTCTGCCATCTGAGTGAATTTGCTTTGATGGGAGAACTGTCCCCAATCAGCATTTATCTGCCGCTGATTTACAGGTAAGTAACGTTGTAACTGGCAAACAGCTCTTGCTCATACGGAATGCGTTTTCTCAACGCATTCCGTTATTAAAAATATCATCAGTGATTCTTTGCTACCTGGATTTCTCATTTTCCAAAAAAAACCTGATTTCAATGAGGAAGAGCGCATTTTTCAGGACAATAAATGAGGAAATCAGGGGATTGGCTCATTTCGGATGCTTATCAAAGGAAAGGTGCACCGCGCGTTCCGGCGAAGCTATTGCAGGGAACGTGGCTTGTCCCGTTCCAGCGAAGCCATCTTTACGATAACAACGAGGTCATGAACCCATTCCTTTTTCCGGTAGTTTGATGGTCAAATTTACAGAAATGGCATCGCGCCTTCTCTATGGATTTTCAAGCCCAGGAAGTAGTGGCTCAACCATAAACTTTGTAACAATCCATTCTGGTTTGGAGAAAAATACAGGACAATAATGTAAGAAACTCAGGTGCTCATACATCTTTACTTATTGTCTGCTAACAAATCGAGCAGGTCTACATCAATCAACGATTTAATAATGAGTGAATAAAAAGAGCTGTTCGTCAAAAATGAACAGCTCTTTTTTTCGAAAAACAGCCCTTATGCCAAAATCATCCTGCTGTCAATCGCCAATACGCCATCCCCTTGCGGATATACGATCAAAGGGTTAATTTCAATTTCATGAATTTCCGGGTTCTCCAACGCCAGGTGGCTCAACTGGGCAATCACACCATAAAGGGCTTTAAAATCAGCAATCGGAGCACCCCGATAGCCGTTCAGCAATTTTCCTGCCATGGTTTCTGCCACCATGCTCTCGATATCTGCATTTGAAAGCGGTGCCACTCGAAACTGAATATCCTTCATCAATTCGACCATTGTGCCGCCCATGCCAAACATCATCAACGGTCCAAAGGTCGCATCCCGCCGCATACCAACAATCACTTCCACTCCACTGACTGCCATCTTCTCAACCATTGCACCAACAATTTCAGCTGATGGCTCGTTGGTTTCAATTCTGCGAATCAATTTTTCAAAAGCTACGCGCAGTTTCTCCTGATTTTGGATATTTAGTACGATTCCGCCAGCATCAGACTTGTGGAGCACGCCCTCAGCCACGATCTTTAAAACAACCGGATAGCCGATTTCCTCCGCCAACGCCAGCGCCTCGTCGACGCTCTTTGCCAATCCACCTGGAACACTTGGAATTCCATAAGCATCCAGCAGCAGTCTGGATTCATATTCTCCGATCACCTTGCGTTCACCAACAGCCTCCTTTGCTTTGTCAAGCGCTGATTGATTAACAGCCTGGCTTTCTGCTTCTGTAAAAACTTCTCTTTCCAATACTTCTTTATATTCCCACATACCCTTCAAAACCGGTCCAGCCTGGTCGGGAAACTTGAAAACCGGCACTTTGTTCAGGTTTAACATTTGCTCCGATTCGCAGGTGCTGCGTTCGCCCATCAAACAAGTCAATATTGTTTTTTCTGTCTTTTTTCCAATTTCAACCCATGAATTGGCAACACCAGGTGTGTTTACCAGCGCCTGGGGCACCAGAATTGGCATCAAAACATCCACACCTTCATCGTCATCCAGGTTCTCGAGACTCCAAAGGTAATCTTCGGGGCTGACTGACCCGAGCATGTCGACCGGGTTCGAAACCTGGGCGCTTGGGTTTAATTTCTCGCGTAGCCGTGTTTGAATTTCGGGGGCAATTTCTGCCAGCATAAATCCATTGAAATCGAAACTATCCGCTGCCAGCGCAGCCGCTCCGCCGGCGTTGGTTGTCATTGCCACGCGTTTCCCCTTCGGCAGCGGCTGACTGCCGAGTGCCCATGCCAGACTGAAAAGTTCATTAATGGTTTGAACCTCGATAACCCCAGCTTGTCTCATGGCTGCCTGGTATGCCGCGTAAGACCCCGCCAATGAACCGGTGTGTGAGCTAACCGCCTTCGCTCCGGCATCATTCTTTCCGGCTTTTAAGAAGACGATTGGTTTTTTCTTTGAGACCTCCCGGGCAACATTCATAAACTTGCGCCCATCAGCGATACCTTCGGAATAAATTGCGATCACCTGCACATCTTCATCCTGGGCAAAATATTCGAGCATGTCGGTTTCGTTAACATCCATCATATTTCCAAGGCTTGCCATGTGTGAAAAACCGATTTTTGAGTTGATAATCAGGTCGATCACGCCGCCACAAATTGCTCCGGATTGCGAAATAAAGGCGATAGGACCTGCCTGGGGTACTCCCTTGATAAAGGTGTTATTCAATCCTGTGCGCACATCCATGGTGCCAACGCAATTTGGACCAACTACCCGCATTCCGTAATCCCTGGCAAGTTTTTTGACCGATTTTTCAATTTCTGCGCCTTCTGGTCCCAGCTCTTTGAAACCGCCGGTGATAATGACAACCGTCTTGATCCCGCGTTCCCCAATTGCCCTCATAGTCTCCATGATGATGGTAACAGGCAGTACAACCACAGCCAGCTCAACCGGATCGGGCACGTCGGCAATCGTAGGATAGGCTTTCTTTCCCAGGATTTCCACCGCATTAGGATTAACAGGGAAGACTTCACCCTTGTATCCATTGATCAAAAGATTTTCAAGAATTCCATAGCTGAGCTTTTTAGGGTTGGTAGACGCTCCAAGTACTGCGACGCCTTTGGCATTGAAGAATGGTGCAAGTGATGATGGCATTAATTTTCTCCTTGTTTGTATTCAAAAAGATTATACCAACTCCCTGTCCTAAATCGGCGGATTGTTTGCCGCTATCCTGAACCTGGACGAAAATAACCAGGTGACAGATGAATTCACCTCTTTCATCGATTCCGATTGTTTCATTGCGAGCCAAGCGAAACAATCCTCCCGGTCTCCGGTATAATTTCGCTATATATGGAACCAATATTCATCGCCGATCCTAACCAGGAAGCAATAGCTGATTTTGAGCAAAATAACTCGGTCTTCCTGAAGGGTCCTGCATCCACAGGGAAAACCACTGCTGCTATCCGACGTTTGAGCAATATAATCTCGTCCAATCCGGGCGGCATCTCTGAGCCAACACTGGTTTTAGTTCCCCAGCGCAGTCTCGCTGCACCCTATCTGAATTTCCTGAATCAACTAAGAACTGGTGCGACCGACCAGGTCAGTGTGCAGACGATGAGCAGCCTGGTCAGGCGCATGGTCGACCTCTTCTGGCCCTTAATGGTGAATGCGTCCATTTTTAAACATCCTTTTGAGAAACCACGTTTTCTGACGCTTGAAACCAGCCAGTATTACATGGCTCAGATTGTCAGCCCGATGCTCGACCAGGGCAAGTTCAACACAGTTAGCCTGCCCCTCTATCGTTTATGCAGTCAGCTTCTTGATAACCTTAACAAGTCTTCGCTCGTGGGTTTCCCGTATACAGAAATCGGTTCCCGTCTCTCCTCCGCCTGGATTGGCGACCCTGTCCGTCAAAATGTCTTCTTTGATGTGCAGGAGGCTGTCGCTAAGTTTCGGCAGCTGTGCCTCGATGGAAGCCTCGTCGACTATTCTCTCCAGGTTGAGCTGTTCACGAAGGTCTTATGGACCAATCCAACTTTCCAAAAATACTTCCAAAACCAGTACAGGCATTTAATTTACGATAACAGTGAAGAAGACCCACCTTACGTGCACGACTGCCTGCTCGACTGGCTGCCAGGTTTTGAGAGCAGCCTGGTAATTATGGATGAAAAAGCCGGCTTTCGCAGCTTTTTGGGCGCAGACCCGACCTCCGCGTTGCGTTTCGCCGACAGTTCCGCTAAGCAATTTGAATTCCATGATTCGTATGTGAGCTCTGCAGCCCTGATAGCGCTGCGCGAATGTCTCTTCAACCTCCAATATTGTGAGCCGGATCCTGATGTTATCAGGGAAACATTGGTTTTTCCAACTGATAGAATCCGCTTCTTCCCCGACTTGCTGGAAGCGCTGATAGCGAGTGTTGACAAGCTGGTGGGCAAGAGGGGAGTTGATCCATCGCGCATAGTGGTTGTGTCTCCGTTTATTTCGGACAGTCTGCAATTTTCATTGGAGAATGGGCTTGCAGAAAGAGGAATTAAAATTTCAATCCAAAACCCTTCTGTTCCCCTGGCTCAAAACGCGGTTTCAAAAACCCTGATCACTTTCGCCAAACTGGCACACCCATCCTGGCAGCTGACCTGCGATTTCCACTCTGTGGCAAGTTCACTCAGCCTGGCGATAAAGGACCTTGATCTCATCAGAGCTCATGTTATCCTCGGTGGTTTTGAAAAGGAGAGAATCAGGATTACGACACTGGGTGATATTGCCGAACCGAACGAACGCATCCCTGCCAATCTGGCAGGGCAATATTTCCAACTTAAACATTGGCTCGAAGATATCGACGAAGATGAACCGCTTGACAACTTCTTTAGCCGCCTTTTTGGCGAACTGCTTTCCCAACCTGGTTACGGCTTCCACTCTGACACGCAGGCTGGCACAAGCACGGCAATCCTCATGGAATCTTATCGAAAGTTCCACCAGGCTCTCCGTCCAAGCCAGTTTTCTTCCCAAAGTGAGCTCGGCAGAGCTTTCGTCGACGCCCTTGAATCCGGGCTCATTCCGGGCATGTACCTGTCGGAATGGCAGCCTCGCGATCCGGATGCCGTCTTGCTTGCGCCGGTTACCAGTTTCTTAATGAGAAACGAGCCGGTCGACTACCAATTCTGGTTGAATATCGGCAGTAAAGGTTGGTATGAACGCCTCGAGCAGCCTCTCACACACCCGATCGTACTGAGCAGAAACTGGAGCATTGGCAGGCAGTGGTCTGCCGAGGAGGAACAAGATTACAACCTGTCGAACATTGAGAAAGTTGTCAGTGGATTGATCGCCCGTTGTCGCGAACAGATATTTGTGTTTTCTTCTGTATATAACGAATCGGGGATCGAAGAGCGCGGAGAATTGCTTACCCTCTTCCAGAACCTTCTTCGAAAATCCAGGCAGGTAAACCATGGCAGCTGATTACAGCCTGCGTCCTTCCCAGAAAAAGGTTCTCGAGTATCAAAAGGGGCTGATGGGCATCTCCGCTGTGCCCGGGAGTGGAAAAACTTTCACACTCTCGCACCTGGCGGTCAAGCTCATTCTTTCCGCTTCCATGGAGCCTGAACAGGAAATCCTTGTGGTCACATTTTCAAATTCGGCGGCAGACAACTTTTCAACCAGGATCGGTGAAAAGCTGCATGCAAGTGGCTTGCTTGAAGGATTTGGTTATCGTGTGCGCACGCTGCATGGACTTGCCAACGACATCATCAGGGAAAGGCCAGAATTGGTTGGTTTGTCAAGGGATTTTAACATCATCGACGAAGCTGAAACCAACGATATCCTCAAAGATCTTGTCGCGGTAGCGATGGAGGCGCATTACGATTACCTCTTTAACCTGATCAGTGAAGATTTCAATGAGAAGAAACAAGCTGATATCTATCGTAAAGAAATGCCCGGTCTTCTGCAAAACCTTGCTACCAACTGGATTAAAACCGTCAAAGACGAGCAGATCAGCCTCGTTCAATTGCAGGACTGGCTGTCCGACTCACATTCAAATCCACTACTTAACATCTGCCTGGAGATTTACAAGGGTTACCAGGCTGCTCTCAATTATCGTGGCGCGATTGACTTTGACGATTTGATTCGCTACGCGAATGAATGCCTTGATTCAGATGTTAACCTCTGCAACCAATTACAGCGCCGTTGGCTCTATGTTCTCGAAGATGAAGCCCAGGATTCCAGTAAACTTCAGCAGTCCATTCTCGAGAAGATCGTCGGCAAAAATGGAAACTGGGTTCGTGTCGGCGACCCAAACCAGGCGATCTATGAAAGTTTTACCACGGCTGATCCAAACCTGCTGAAACAGTTTATCGCTCGAGAGCATGTCCGTTCTATCGACCTGCCAGTAAGCGGGCGCTCGGCGCGCTCGATCATCAATTTGGCAAACTCCATGATCGAATGGGTGGAATCCGAACATCCCAATTTCTCTGTTCGTGATGCGTTGAGTCAACCGTTCATCCAACCCACAAGTCCGCATGATCCGCAAGCGAATCCTCCCAGCCTGCCTGGCAACATTGAAATTGCTGCAGAAGCAATGACAGCTGAACAGGAGCTGATTTTCATCACTAAACGGGTCAAGGAATGGCTTGAGCTCAATCCTGAAAGCACAATCGCAGTACTGACTTTTGTGAACAAACGGGCATCTGAGATTATCAATCACCTCAAAGCCCACAAAGTGCCGGTGAGTGATGCCCTCATGAAGGTGCCTGAAGAAACTCGCAATTCGGCTGGAGCGATTTCGTTGATTTTGAAATCAGTCCTCGACCCAACCCACGCCGGTCACCTGGGAACGAGCTTTGAAGTCTTTTACCGCCATCTGACCGAATCTGACCACGACCCCGTGCGGAAAGGATTTACCACTTCTGATCCTGGTGCTAAAGAAGTAATCAAAGCAACCAGCTCACTGATCAAGGCATTGAAATTCACCGAAGTGTACCTTTATCCTCCGGATTATGAATGGAAACAGGCATTCAATGGTGAAGAATTAAGTGACACTCAGCTTGAATTACTGCATACCTACCGCCAGGCGGTTGTTCGTTGGCACCGTGCTGCCATCCTGCCTCTTGACCAGCTGATCCTGGTAATTGCCCAGGACCTCGTCCTGCAAAGCTCGGAAATTGCTCTAATACACAAATTATCCGGCTTAATCAACACGCTCAGTCAAAATAACCCACACTGGTCTGTGTTGGATCTCCTGCAGCAGCTTATTGATATTTCGAAAAACGACCGCGCCTTCGGTACTTTCAGCCCGAAAAACGATGGATTTAATCCGGAATTGTACAAGGGTCAGGTTGTTATCGCCACTATGCATAAATCCAAGGGGTTGGAATGGGATAAGGTCTTTCTGACTTCTGCCAACAACTACGATTATCCATCCGGTGATGCGGGAGATGTTTATACCGGTGAAAAATGGTTTATCGAAGGGAAGCGTAACCTTGAAGCAGAATTGCTATACGATCTGGATGCCCTGAAGACCGAAAAAAATGGAGGTATGATGCTCCGCCAATATGACAAGCAAACCGCTCGTGACGATATTGTCCGTGATCGTCTTCGCCTGTTTTACGTCGGTCTGACACGGGCTCGTAAATCGCTGACGATCAGCTGGAACACAGGCAGGATGAAAAACCTCAAGGCTGCCCTGCCGGTGCAAATTTTGAATAAAAGGATGATCGGGGATGAGCGAAGTACCTGAAAATTTTCTCTTTAGTCAAAGCAACCTGCAAACCTTCGCTTATTGCCGACGTAGGTTTTACCTACGCTTCGTGAAGCGTCTTGTTTGGCCTGCGAAACTCCATTCCCCTGAACACGAGCAGGATTTACGCGCCGGCACCTTTTTTCACCAGCTCATCCACCAACATTTTCTCGGATTTGACCAGGACTCTCTGGTCCGGCAGGCTTCACAGGATAACGACCCCCGAATTCTCCAATGGCTCAGTGCTTTCCTTCAAAGTTGTTTTTCCCGTCTTGAAGGCGAAATTTTTCCGGAGACATCGTTCACCATCAGGTCAGGCAGCCATCTTCTGACCGCCCAAATCGACTTGCTGCAAATCAAAACTGACCAGCACATAATTATTTATGACTGGAAAACATCCCGCAAGCTGCCTTCAGTTGAAACAATAAAGAGTCAGTTTCAAAGCCAGGTCTACCCGGTTGTCATCGCATTCCGGCTGCCTCTTAACAAATATCTGCCGATATCCATGGTTTATTGGGAAGCCAACTATCCGGACCAACCGATTAAGCTTAGCTTCAGGGAATCGGATCTACAGCAAGCCAAAACAGCATTGGTCCAACAAATGGACGAAATCTGTTCACTCCAGGCAGATGAGTTCTACAGAACTGCTGAGATCCGCAGATGTGACTGGTGTGAATATCGCTCCTATTGTGATCGCGGCACCCGCCCGGAAACAGATCTTTCGACAGACAACATTCATGACTATGAACAAATAATCCCCGAGGGCGGTACTGAACCTTGGGGATAAAACCAAAATATATTAAAATGGGCAGAACAGGGCTCGAACCTGCGACCTCATCTGTGTAAAAGATGCGCTCTGACCAACTGAGCTATCCGCCCGCAGAAATGGTATTATACGATAAAAAATGAAAATCGTACGATTTAAAGATAACAATAACGAAATTAATTATGGTTGGATCCACCAGGAAAAAATTGGGTTAATCCAGGGAGACCCCTTTGGAGAGTTTCGCCGTTTTGAAGCGACTCTTTTGCTCGATGACATCACCCTGCTGCTGCCCTGTCTGCCGGGCAAAATAATCGCTGTGGGTCGCAACTATCGCGATCATGCCCGCGAAATGGATTCCGAAGTGCCGGCTTATCCGCTTATTTTCCTGAAACCGCCTTCCTCCTTGATTACTAATGGCGAACCAATCGTTCTCCCCCGACAGTCCAAACACGTGGAGCATGAGGCAGAACTTGCGATTGTGATTGGAAAACGCACCAGGGATTTGAATCCGGGTCAAGTTAATGAAGCGATTTTCGGTTATACCATCGCAAATGACATTACTGCCCGCGATTTACAGAGACAGGATCAACAATGGACGCGGGCTAAAGGTTTTGACAGTTTTTGCCCGCTCGGTCCCTGGATCGAAACCGATTTTGACCCCAGCGACGCCCTGATTAGCTGCCATGTCAATAACGCGCTGCGCCAGATGGGCTCAACCAAGGACATGGTTTTCAAGCCTGAACAGCTGGTCATTTTCATCAGCTCGATCATGACCCTCGAACCCGGCGATGTAATTCTGACCGGTACCCCCTCCGGGGTTGGTCCCCTGAAGCCCGGGGATATTGTCAACGTACACATTGACGGGTTGGGAACGCTGGTCAACCCAGTGGTGCAGGCTGATTAAGATGCCCTATACGTTTTGCAACCTGAAGATAAAAATTGATTGTTCTGACAGCCTAAAACAGAAACGATCGATCAAATCCCGCTTACTCGCCCGCCTGAAGAAGTATAATCTCTCGGTGATCGAAGCTGGTCTGCACAACTCGCACACACTCCTCCACCTGCAGGTGACGATGGTGCGGGCAACTGAAAGCTTGCTCAACCAGGAACTTGAAAACATCAGAAAGCTCATCGAAGGTGAGTTTCCTGATCTGGATATATATGAGTTTGATAAAGAAATTTATTTTTGAGGTTACAACATGACAGGTTCCAGAAGAGACCTGATTGAAAAAATACTATATCACGTAGAAAAGCCAGGCAGATATGTTGGCGGTGAGCATAATCAGATCGTCAAAGATTGGGGATCGGTCGATACAAAATGGTGTCTGATCTTCCCTGATATTTACGATATCGGTCAGACAAACCTTGGGCTGGCGATGCTCTATCAAATTTTGAATGCCGAAAAAAATATCCTGGCAGAGCGCAGTTTTGCCCCCTGGGTTGATATGGAGGAAGAGCTTCGCAAGCACAGGATTCCCTTGTTTTCACTCGAATCAAAGAAACCATTGTCCGGCTTTGACATACTTGGTTTCACCCTGCCTTACGAATCGATCTATACCAATGTCTTGAACATCCTCGACCTGGCTGAGATCCCCATGTTCACCAGTGAACGAACAGCGGAAGATCCGTTGGTAATTGCAGGTGGGCAAGCCTGTTTCAATCCCGAACCGGTCAGCGATTTCTTCGATGCCTTTGTGATTGGAGAAGGTGAGGAAGTAATCCTTGACATCTCCCGGGTTTACGGCTCATGGAGACAGGCGAAACTGCCCAGATTGGATCTCCATTTAGCTTTGGCAAAGCTTGAAGGGGTTTATGTACCCTCCTTTTATTCGGTTAGTTATCATCCCGAGGGGCTCATTAGTGAAATAAAAACGAACCAACCTGGCGTTCCCCAAAAGATCACCAAACGGATCGTCCCCGTTTTGCCACCTCACCCGACCAAATTCCTGGTACCCAACGTCGAAATTGTGCACGATCGAATGTCTGTCGAAATTATGCGCGGCTGCACCAGGGGCTGCCGTTTTTGCCATGCTGGCATGGTTAACCGTCCGGTCCGACAGCGGGATGCAAGCGTTATTATCCCCACAATTCAGGAGGCAGTCAATGCGACCGGATACGAAGAAGTCGGGCTGCTCTCCCTTTCGTCTTCAGACCACACCGAGATTTTAGACCTCACTCGCCAGGTTTATGACTGTTTTCACGAGCAAAAGCTTGCTTTCAGTCTGCCTTCGCTGCGCATCGAGTCGTTTTCACTCGATTTGATGGACGAATTGAAGGAACTCAAGCCGGGAGGAGGTTTTACTCTTGCTCCCGAAGCGGCAACCGAGCGCATGCGGGCTGTCATCAACAAACCTCTGGATGATCATGATTTCTACCAAACGGTCACAAAAATCTTTGAAAAAGGCTGGCGGTCCTTGAAGCTTTATTACATGATCGGTCTGCCAACTGAAACCATGGAAGATGTTGATGCGATTCTCCAGGCTGGCATTAAGGTGCAGCAAATTGGACGTAAACTGATCGGAAAGAGTGTCAAAATTCACCTTGGTATCGCCTCATTGATTCCCAAGCCACACACCCCTAGTCAATGGCTGCCCGTGCATAACCCCGACTCGATCCAGGAAAAATTGGATTATCTTAAGGCTGGAACCCGCAAAGCAGGCATTAAAATGTCTTACAACATTCCGGATTCCACCTTGCTTGAATCCTGGCTTTCCCGAGGTGACAGGCGTTTAAACCAGGTAGTTTTCAATGCATGGCAAAGGGGCGCAAAGTTTGACGCCTGGGGAGAACGCGATAACCTGCACATCTGGCGAAACGCTTTCGCGGAAGCAGAGATTGACCCGGATTTTTATGCGTATCGGGAGCGCGACCTGGAAGAAACCCTTCCCTGGGATCACATCAACATTGGCGTAAGCAAGAATTTCCTTAAACGTGATTATCAATGGAGCCAGCAGGGGCGCACCAGGGCTGATTGCCGGGAGTCCTGCTTCATGTGCGGCATATTGGATGCCTTTGGTGAAGATCGCCCTGCAGATGGTTTTGGTTATTGGGGCTGCCCATGAACGATACACCAGTTCGCTATAGAATGAAGTATTCCAAGACTGGCAATTTGCGTTTTATCGGGCATCTCGACACCCAGGTCATGTTCGAGCGAGCTCTGCGCCGTGCCAATTTCCCCTTACGCTACACGCAAGGTTTCAATAAACGCATCAGGCTGAATCTTGCCAGCGCTTTACCTCTCGGTTTCATTAGCAGTGCAGAAATGCTCGATTTTTGGCTTAACCTTGAATTGGACGTGGAAGATATCAGGCAAAAACTACAGAACGCGCTTCCTGCCGAGATCCGCATCCTCGAGCTAAGGCAGGCAGACAATTCTCTACCATCACTGCAAGCTTCGCTTGTCTCCAGCGAATACAGGATAACTCTGCCTGCACTTGAGTCACCAAAAGAGTTTAAAGCAGAGCTGGACAAGTTACTCACTCAGACCGAAATCCCGGTTACAAGGAGGGATAAAACGATCAATTACAGACCTTTGATCCTGGAACACGAATTGCAGAGTAATCCGCATGATTGTTTTGTAGTAAAACTCACGCTCTCTTCTGCTCCTGGCGCCAACGCCAGACCTGATGATATCCTGGAGCTTTTAGGAATTGATCCGGCAGATTGTGTAATTGAGCGGGTTCGATTAAATTTTTCGGAGGATTAACAATGGAAACCTGTATTTTTTGTGCCATAGCTGAAAAACAGCTGCCTGCGGCGTTTGTGCTTGAGAGTGATTCCAGCCTTGCATTTTTGGATAACAACCCAATCTCTGCATACCACACCATTGTGATCCCGAAAGCTCACCATGTGAACATCCTTGATGTTCCCGTTTCGGTATTTCAAGACGTGACAGAACTGATGCACCAGGTTTGTCAGCTTTACCAGCAAAAACTCGGGATAGATAGCTTTCAGATCTTCAATAACGCCGGACCGCACAGCGCTCAAACCGTCTGGCACCTGCATTTTCACGTTCTGCCTCGCTTTCATGGTGACCCTATTAAATTTACAGCCCAGCGAATGCCTGAATTGGTCAAACAATATCCCGAAATGCTTGCGAAATTAAACGAATAACTCCGTCATTACAAGCGCAGCGAAGAAATCCAAAGTCTTGTCATTTTGAGCCTCAGTTGCGAAGAATCTGATCGGTCGATGAGAATTATCATTCTTAGCCATGGCTGTATTGTAAATTTTACGGAAGGAACAAGCCACTTCCGAACTGATAACCGATAACGTAAATTTTCTGTATGGAACGTGCACCGCGCGTTCCGGCGAAGCCAACTTTCGTACTTGACGATAACGATCTCCATGCAGGGAACGCGTTCTCCATGTCGGAAGTACTTCGTTCAATACTATTTTTCACAAGTAAATTACTCGGAAACATTCGAATTGAATTTGTCAAAATACCAATATCGTAGACCGGTGAATGCCAACAATACAAGCGAAACACTGGTCAAAAATATCTTGTTTACCAATAAGGCGTCCATTGGCGCGAGGTTTTTATAAATAATCCATTCAAGAAATGGATGAAAGCGCGAGGTCAGCAATCCGAATACATACCGAAAGAGAACAACCGTCAAACTCCACAGAAATAAACCAACAAGCAATCCAGCTGTAGCCGAAGCTGTAAGAGCGCTAATTAACGAGACTAGGGAGGTCATCAATAACGAGGGAACCAAAAGTGTGATTGCCAGAATCGGTGGAAACAAACCCGGGAAAAGAAGATTGATCAAAGCAACGATGATTACCAGGAAGAGCGCTACTGAAACGAAGAGCAACCCTGTTCGCCGGAGCCAAATCGTAAATATTCTTTGTCGGGTATACGGAAAAAAATATGTGTCCGCGGAAAATTCCCGCAAAACGACCGTGTTACCCAAAACGCTCACTGCCAGCGGCAACAGCAAACATAAAACAATCGAAACCAATTCTCGTTTCTGGGGATAATCATAGCCGACAAAAGCAATTCCTATCCCCATAAGCGAAAAAGCCAAAAGAATCAAAGGCAATTCCGGACTTAGCTTGAAGAATTCGAGGTAAAACCATGTCAATCCAGGTTGTATTTTAGTTTTCACACTCACCTCCAAATTGATCCAGATTTTTTCCGCTAACCTCCAGGACCAAAGCGTTCAATTCATCTTTTGTGAAGTAACCGGGGGCATAACGCTCTTTAGCCATTTTCAAAAGGTCCCAAAAATATTCTTCCTCACCGCAGCTGTCAAGATCTGCCAGACCAACAAAGATATCTCTGCCTTGAGCTTCCATCTGGAATGGGAGAAAAAGCATTTGGTATGCCGCAGTTCCGGGATCAGAATCTTGAATATTCCTATATTCTTCAACAATTTGAACAAATTGAATTTCATTTGTGTTTCCCTCGTTCGCAATCTTCAAACTGGCATAGTAAAGTAAAGGTACAAGGGCTGTTTGCTCATAAACGGCATCGTCTTTACTTATTTCCATATATGTTCCATTATGAATAGAGCCGCGAGCAAAACCAGGGCAGGCGTAGCCTTCACACCACCATGACTGGACCACATCACGCAAAATTGCCGCCTCCTTATCTTCGCGGTTTGCCGCCGGTCCGGACTCGGGGATGAATAAATGAGTAGAGTCGTTTTGAATGGCGTGGCTCAACAATGGCGTAACATAAACCTTCTGTTTATCTGCAGGTTTACCCGTCAGGGCGTTTTGAAGCCGTGCGACCATTTTTGAATATATTTCTGTATTTTCAAGTAAACCTGGGCTGCTATGTTTTGGAATTAGTGCATAACTATGCTCAATCTTTTCTTCCTGATAATCACCTCCGCTGAGGAAGAGGACATCAGGCATTAAGCCTTCCCACTTAAAATTAACCGCTTCGTTTTCTTCAGTTATTTGTGCCGTGCTGGAATAGTAGATTTCCTTTAGCTCAGTTATCTGGACTTCAATTTTGTCAGGATTACAGTTGGAAAGAGGATGCCATTCACCATTCCGCAATAGCATCACCATTTCCTTATCAAACATCGCTCCGGTGGCAAAGCCCAGTTCTTCAATTTCCCGGGGATAAGCAATACCGGCATAGGAATACACGGGAACAACAAAAGTGCCGTTATAGTCAATCGTGTAGATTCCAGCTTCTTTCTCTCGAAGGAGCAACCTGTCATTGATCAATCCGGCGTTCAAACTCATACTTTGGCTCAAATCCAGACCAGCAGGCGCATGAATAGTTACTTGTCCATGCACAAAGCTGTTCTTATTGTTTACTTGCAAAACAACCTGGTAGCTATCGAGTGCTTTACAAATTAGTGCTTGTTGTTCCCTTGCCTCGAAATTAGGGGTCACAGTAACGAGTTTCCCAATCTCATTGAGTTTTATGCCCATATAAATCGTAAAGCCAACAATAGCAGCAAAACCCAGCCCAAAGAGTATGGTTGCAATCGGCTTCAATCTGTTTGGGTTACGAGGCAACCTAACCCTGGCAAACAACATGCCAAGTAACAAAAAGATGATGGTAACTCCCAGAATAAAAGCACGATTTGCTAAAAATGGCAGGCGGTGAGGACCGATACCTATGATTTGGGAAGAATAAACAAAACCAGGCATTGCAGAAAGATGGTCAAGGTAAAGAGGTCTTCTCGTGGTCAAATAGCCCACAACCAGGATGAGAACAGCCATGGCTGGCAGGGGGTTTCTGATTAAGATTGCCATCAAAGAGGATAAAGTTATCACAAACAGGTAGCTTGAAAGCAGAATTAATAAAACAATTCCGAGGCTTGGTAATATTTGAGCTGCGCCATGATAATAAGCTATTCCGCTTATCAGTACTAATAAAGTTGGAGATGACAATGTTATAAAACCGATAATGCCCACTGCCAGCTTGGTTAACAAAAAAGTATTCCCAAAGTCGTCCCTCGACCAAAGGTAAGCATATTTTTTGCCTGTCTCCTTTAGAAAATAACGGATAAAAAAGACTACATAAAAAATAGGAGAGGAAAGCACAAGAAAAAGAGCTGCTTGTTTTGCGACAGTTACAGGAGATGCCGTTTTAATTTGTGAAAAGCTATTATCCAGTAGAAAGATGAGCAAAAAAGCTACCGCGAACAACCAATTAATCTTGTCTTTAATAAATAACTTATATTGAGCTTTGAGCCCATTAACAAAAGTCTTCATCATTCCTCTTTTCGGTTTTCCTGATGAATCATCAGCATATAAGCATCTTCGAGTGTTGGTATGATGGCATGACTTCCTTCAGGTGGATTCCGTTTTCCAGGAACGAAACGTACTTCGATATCATTGCTTTCAGGAAGAATCATGAAGGAGATAATCAGGTTTTCTCGTTTGAATACTTCCCAATCCTGATTCTTCACCACGCTTGTCCAAATTTTGCCCTCAGCATTGCGAACGAAATCTTGTACTTGTCCTGAAAAAACCAGGCTGCCATGGTTGAGCACGAAGAGATTTCTGGTTGAAGAGGTAATGTCTTCGGTGATATGTGTGGAAAGCAAAACCGTTTTTTCCAAGCCGATTTCTGAAAAAAGATTCCTGAACCGCACTCTTTCTTCCGGATCCAGACCCGCAGTGGGTTCGTCTGCCAGGATAACCTTGGGGTCGTGGACCAAAGCCTGGGCAACAACCAGTCGCTGCTTCATTCCCCCTGAAAATGAGCCAATTTTTTGCTTCTTGACTGAGCTTAGATTCACTCTTTCCAACATTTCATCAATCCGCTTTTTGTCCGGATCTTTGCCCGAGAGCAAGAGCATATATTCTAAAAATTCGGTTGGGTTCAGACGATTATAAAGGTTATATTCCTGGGGGATCACTCCGATGAGCTTGCGTACTTCGGATGGATCTTTTACCGTATCGTGCTTGTCTACCCGGGCTGTCCCTGAAGTGGGTTTAAGCAAACAAGACAAAATTTTCATGAGAGTCGACTTCCCGGCTCCGTTGGGACCGAGCAACCCGAAAACTCCCCGCCCCATTGTGAAACTAACTTCCCTGAGTGCGGTTTTTTTACCATAGTTTTTTGTTAGCATATTGGTTTCTATTATCATTTTTCCGACTTTTCTCTTTTTGGATTTACATCATTCATATTCTTTTAACGAATCAGAAATCGATATGTTACATTTTGCCTGAAGTGATATTGAGAATTCAAAAAACCTGCCTTGGCAGGTTTTCTATGTAGAAAGCTCAGGAAAAAGACTAATTGTTCTTAATGCCCTGAGCAACCTTCAGGACTTCGTCTTTGGGCAGGTTGGCGTTGACAATAAAAGTGCGGTTTCCTTCAGTCCAAATCAGATTGCTTTCGCCATCGTTCAGGCTGAATACCGCCACCTTGTCGTTCACGTATTCAATTGAATTTGCCTTCATTTCCTGTTCGAAAGCAATCAAATCGACAGAATCATAAATTTCTAAAGCCAGAATCTTCCCTGAGGTATCCTCGAAGCGGTAAGTTGAAACCGGATAGTTGTTTTCGATTCGCACCAAGCAAAAGCCTTCGGGCAGATAGGAAAGCTGGTAAGAATCTGAAGCGAAGGCTACTTCTAAATAAGTGTTATAAACCGTGAGAGCTTCGTTTTGAACTGGGAGTTGGGTGATGCCAATCAATTGTGGATCGTAAGGATAGTTTGTCTGGGACAAAACAAGTTGAGCGTAACCCGGGTTATTTTTTATTAGATTATTCGAGAGCATATTTTGAACAACACGGGGAAAGAAAAGATAAATAAGAAAAACAGCGATTAGCACCCCTCCGGCAAAACGGTTATAGCCAGCATATAGTTTTTGAAAGCTCAGTTTCCAATTTCTTTTTTCAGTTTTAATCCCAATCATTCTTTTTATTTTGCGATTGAACTTTTTAGAAGGAAAAAACGCGGGGTTCAGAGCTTCCTGCTCAAGTTTTTCGCTCTCTATTTTGGCAACTTCGAGCATAGCTGCTCTAAATAGTTGCTCCATTCTTTCGTTTTCGAATTTATCTTTCATCTTGATGCTCATTTTTATAAATTGCTAATGCTTTTTGTTTTGCGCGATGGAGGCGGACGCGTAAGGCGTTTTCTTTTATACCCAGCATGCCGGCTATGTCTTTGTTGCTCCATTCCAAAAAATACTTTGCCTTAAGAATATTCTGATCACTTTCTGGCAAATTCAATATAGCCTGAACAAATTGCCTGATATTTACCATCTCCCAGTCTTCGTCCTCAAGGCTTATTGGGTTTACAAAGCTTTCATCAAAATTGTCCATAAGTTCAGAGAAATTGACACTGGGCTTTCGGCGGTTTTTTCTCACCTGGTCAATTGCAACACTCTTAACTACATTAACGATGTAGCCGGGCAATATGTTACGCTCCAGGCTTCGCAACTTCGGTAAATATTTCATCAACTTAAGGTAACTTTGCTGAACCACGTCGTCAATTTCGGCTTGGTCAATGAAATATCGGCAGGCGTGCTTATAGATTAGCAGATTAAATTCCTGGTAGATTCTTTCCATAAACTGTTGATCGTCTTCCCCATCAACAGAAAGGGGCATTAATCGTGTTATAGACAATGTGTCGCCTCCTGGTTCATATCTGCTATTGTCAATTATACAGCAAGGGAAAAACATAAATCGCATTGACTCACAATTAAAGTAACTTTATCAGATAACGTTGCCTCATAATAGAT
>ENA-UOOK01002774-UOOK01002774.1-fermentation-metagenome-genome-assembly--contig:-NODE-2774-length-20863-cov-15.394512_pt1 | contig 20863 bp, 17 predicted proteins | sample MGYA00245777_ERZ724023 | MGnify/ENA primary metagenome ERZ724023 (study PRJEB28704, sample SAMN03018312) | fermentation metagenome | biome: anthropogenic terrestrial biome; feature: soil...
AAGATGGCTTCGCCGGAACGGGACATACCTTGCTGCGCAGGCACAGGGCCGCGTTCCCTACGAAAAGATGGCTTCGCCGGAACGGGCAAGTAGTGCTCGCCACTATGCCTGCAAGGCGCACCAGCGAGATAAGGTTCCGATTGGAAATCAAGGCAAATTATTATTCGCTGCGAAATCGTCGCCCAGGACGAGTACAATCTGGGGGCTGACGGCAGGGTCATAGGCATAGATAACGTTATAATCCTGGGTGATTCCGGCAAATTCCTTGAGATAGCGCAGCGTGTAGGGCTTGGCTCCATAAAAGGTGATCGTCGATGTTGCCGAATAGGCGGCATTACCGACTTCGGTTACATGAATACCCTGACTCTGGAGGTAGGTTGAAGCTCTTTCAGCCAGACCCTGCTGTGAAGAAGCGTTATGGATGGCGACAGTAGCTGCTTCCTGCTGGAGGACTTCCTGCAGGTCAGCAATGTTCCCGCTATCGAAAACCGTGCCGCCTGAGAAAACTTCGTCCCGTAATTCGCGAATTTTAGAGGGGATTGGGCGAAGAATCGAGGCACCTGTTGAGCTTGTGCCGGAAGATACATGCTGCCAGCCGATGGCTGTGTGGGCGATCTGATCGCGGGGGATATCGGTAAGAACTTTGATTCCCAATTGGATAATCTGTGTGAGCGAAAGGTTGCTGTTGATGCCTCTCGAAAGGCTGGCATAAAGCTGTGGAGCGTTTTGAATAAGCGTTGGCAGCATGTCAAACTCAAGGATGCGATCGCGTACTGCCAGGATAACCTTCTGTTGTCGCTGCGAACGGGCGATATCACCGCCTTCCGATTCGCGATAGCGGACATAGGCAAGCGCTAATTCGCCTGTCAGGGTATAAGTTCCGGGTTCCAGCCATTGTGAAAATGTGGTATCAACGATATTCAGCTGGACGCTTTCGGTGTTTTCGATTTTCACGCCTTTAATCAGGTCAATAAACTCAATGAAGGCATTAAAATCGATTTGAGCATAGAAATCTATTGGAACACCGATGAGGTTCTCAACTGTCCTTGTGGCAAGCGCAGGACCGCCACCAGGCAGTTGAGAGCTTTCGCCAATGCTATAAGCAGTGTTTATTTTGTTGTATTCTCCACCTGGTATTTTAACCCACAGGTCGCGGGGGATCGAGATCATGCCAGCAGTGTTTGCCACCGGATCAAGGGTGAACAAGATCATCGTGTCAGTCAGCGGGTTGGAGGCATCCGGACTGCGGGAGTCCAAACCCATGACGAGCAGGTTAACGCGCGATTTTCCATCCCAGGCAGGGGGCATGGTGAAAGTGTCCAGGGAGACCGCGGTTGTCGGGGTGGGTGCTCCGGGAAGAGCGGTGGTATTCGGATCGGCAGTTGGTGTATCGAGAACTGGCGCACCCCCGGGGTTAAAAATCGTTGCTTTGGCTATAAAATCGCTGGTCAAATTAAAGATGAAGACCGAGGCTATCACCACCAGGACCAACAAAACGGCAAGGACGATCCGAGTTCTGCCCTCGGGTAAGCGGAACTTTATTTTCTTATTTTCTTTTGACATAAGCTATCCTGAAACAAACCGCCTGGTTTGTGCCAGGCGTTTGGTTTGAGCTGGTTTTTCCTTAGTTAGGTTTGGGAGGAGGAATCGGAAGCTCTTCTTTTCGGGTGGCTTGCCATTTGTCACCTTCATCGAGAAGCATGATCGGGATTTCTTCCCAAACAGGGTATTTACGGTCGCAATTAGTGCAGATCAGCCAGCTATCCTGATAGAACTCGAGCTCACCTTTTTTCTCTTTTACGCAAACAGGGCAGCGTAACAAATCCAACAATTCTTGATTAATCACGGGCATCTCCATTTTTCTATCTTTTATGTTAACTGGCATCAGCCATTGAATAAATTTTACCATAGGCTTGAAAAGGCAACCTGAGAAATGGCATCAGGGGATATCCGTCCCCGGACCATAACTGTAACCAGCTGGCCAGGCGGTGTAGACCGTTTTGATGGTGTCGTTGATGAAAACCACACCATCGCGGGTTACCGTGCGGTAAGCAATCGCTGTGGCGCCGTATACCGCCCAATCGACTTGCCTGATCTCACCAGTGGGCAGGGTGGGGTCTTCACGATAGATATCTTCAGGCGGGCTTACCACATCAGTGATGCCAGAGGTCCACCAACTGACTGAGCGACCGTCTTTGGTCGAATAAAACTTCCAGGTCAGCGAGGTGTTGGTTGGATAAGTTTCCATTAAAAGCCAATATGGAGTGTCGTTGCGGAATTTGAAATCGACCAGGGGAACATAGACTGTTGCGTCGAGACCAGCAAGGTTGGAATCTGCCCAGCCGTTGGATTGTTGCTCGTAATAGCTGACCCGATAAGCATGCGCGTGCCGCTCGACGATTGGGAACCCGCCAAAAAACGCGTTGCGGAAAAGGGTTGTACTGACCTGGCAGATGCCCCCGCCAACCCCATCGACGGTCTGATCTCCGACGATGATCGGGGCTTCAGCGTAACCGTTATCGAGGCTGATGTTGGTCAGATACTTGGCCATCGAGAATACTTCGCCGGGCGCAACCATCACGCCGTAGAAGCTCTCGGCAGAAACGCGGATGTTCTGAATGCGGGCAGCATCAGAACCATGGAAATAAGAGGTCGTTTCAGCAACCAGCTCGGTAATGCCGAGGTCGGCAGCCAGGCTGTCATCCCGGACCTGGGGGTCCACTGTTTCCATCACCAGCGTGGTTTGATGATCGCCAGACTTGATCTTTTCGATGATGTCTTCCACACTGGCATCCACATCGACAGATTTACCAATCACAGCGCTTTCGACCAGTTCGAGCTGCCTGGTGTCGTCGTTGAACATCATGCGCGCGTTGACCGGGTCGACCCGCAATGACGGCGCGATGCTGGCTACATAGGCGACCAGTGCCGGGCGGTTGAGCGTGAGCTGATAATCGGTTCTGCCCTGCTCGTGTTTTTGGTCGATTATCAGGAGCTCTGCCAGGCTTTCGGGCTCGATCACCCAGGGTCCCATCCCATTTGCCGGGTCATCAGACAGAATGGTGAAGGGCTGGCTGAGAATCGTTTCTGCCAGGCTGGCGGTATCTTCAACATTGGCTGTAACAGGGATGTGCTCTTCGACAACCAGGTTTACAACTCCGTTTTGCTGGATTAAAAAGTAAGCCTGCAGCCGGGTCAACGTCGCGTTTATATCCACGGTTCTGCCCGCCTTGCCTTCAACAACATTAATTTTAGATGTTTCCAGGTTGATAGCTGGTTCGACCTTTTCGATGTTGGACTGACGGGCGAGTTCCTGCACGACTTGGTAAGCCTTTGCCTGGTCGTAGACGATGCCGGGTGTAATGTTTATACCGCTGCTCATGGCGAGCAGCTGCTCATTCAGGTTCTTAAACGTGCCCTTTCCCCTGCCGACCGCGAAGGCTTCATTTACGGCTTCGATTGGATTGTAAGAGAAGCCCAGGTCTTCGGGGCTGTAGACCCAGCGATTTTGCCCATCGACAAACTGAATCTGCCCGGTCTGACCATAATTCAGACTGGCGTTTGCTTCAACGACAGCCTGACCGAGGGTGAGCCCCGAGAGGTCCACCCCTGCAACGGATACGCCGGGGTAGATCGTCTGGGCATGGTCGCGCTCAAACTTCCACAGAGCAGCTGCCAGCACAAGGAATGCCAGGATTGCCCCGACCCCGAAGGCAAACAAGATTTGCCTGACCATGGAGTAGCTTTTTCGCGGGTCTCGCTCTTTTTCAATAGTTTTTTCTTCGTTTATCATATTTTAACTGTGCCTTTACCGGTCAGGTTTTCGTTATAACACATTCCTTCTTAATAAACACGTTAAAATAAAAGCGGAAAGTGTACAGCCGTCGCTTTATAGAAAGACGAAATATTGGCAAAATGGTTCCGAAGGTTGATGTTTGGCGATTCGACTATAATGGTAACCAGAAAACGGAACCGCTATGAAATTTTCGGTTAAGCAGACGATATCCCTCCTTCTATTTTTTGGGTTTTTATGCCTCCAGCCTGTTTCTCCCGCATTGGCAGCCCAGGTTGGGCAGGAAGGCATCCCGACACTCGCACCGACATTGCCAGTGGAGCTCTATACTTACACAGCAACGCCGGGGCTGGATGGAGGCATCAGGCACTTGGTGCTGGAGGGGCAATTCCTTTATAATATCGCCGAATTGTATGGGGTCGGCTTACAGGAGATCCTGACTCTGAATAATCTGACCGAAGAGTCAATTATCCACCCAGGGGATGAGCTGGTGATAGTCCGGGGCGGTGAGACCCTGCTGGGCATGGGTACACAAACGCCGAATCCAGGTGAGCTTGAGGCGACAATCATGCTGCCGCCAACTTCCAGCCCGACATCTGATGTGATGTCGAGGTTGATTTTGCCGGAGGAGATCACGCCCGAGCCAACCCCGGGAGAACAACCAGGTTTCTTCGAGCGTGTTTTTTCACACGACGCCCGGTTTTTAGCATTTGGAGTAATCGGTTTGGTGGTTTTTGGGGTGGTTTTGCTGGTTATTAGCGCGCGCAGAATCCATTAACCGTTTTTTACGCATACTATTCCGGAGGCGGCAAAGAATCTGCCGTCCCAATCAACCTGACAAGGCAGTTTAGCTGTTCATTCGCAATCAATCGGTGCTTTTGAGGATGTGTCAGCTTTTTCACTCTGAATTCGCGCTTTAACGCGCAGCTCATATCGGCAACTTCTTCCGCATAGACAAGTTCGCAGGGTCCGTACACGCGCGTGTAACGGGAGCCTTTGCCGGCGTTGTGTTGTTTTAACCGGCGCAGCGGGTCGGTGCTCCAGCCAGTGTAAAAGTGATTGTTTGCACACTGGATGATATAAACATAGTAAGCCATGACAGGAGGTCAGCTGCCGATCAGGAAGCCCACGATCGCCATGAGGGGTCTGCGAATGACCACTCCGAAAAAGTCAAATCCAATATAAGGACCCAAAAAGACCAGCCCCAGGAGTATAAAGGGACCGTACTGGCGGATGCCCTGCAAAACGCCCTGCCAGGAGCGCGGAAGCAGGAATTCGAGCACCTTTTCGCCGTCGAGCGGCGCGAGTGGAAGCATGTTAAAGAGGAACAGGGCGACGTTGGTGTAAATGAACTCAATTAAGAAATAGCCTGGTGTGGGCATGATACCGCTCACCTGGTAGGTTGTCGGGAAGAGACCAAGGCGTAAAGGGATGGCGGCGAGCAGTGCCAGCGCGAGGTTGGAGAGTGGACCGGCGATGGAGGTGATCATCACACCGGCTTTATTATTTTGGCGAATAACATACGGGTTGATTGGCACGGGTTTTGCCCAGCCGAAACCAACAAGGATGAGCATCAATGAGCCAATTGGGTCGAGGTGAGCCAAGGGGTTGAGCGTGAGTCGTCCGGCACGCCTGGGGGTGTCATCGCCAAAGCGGGTGGCAAAATACGCGTGCGAAAATTCGTGCACGGTCAGAGCGATAACAAGGGTGATCAGTCGCGCTATCAGGGTGGCTGGGTTAAGGTTTAACATCGGGTTTTCCGGGTTGTGATTGTATGTGACAACCAGGGATTATAACACGGCGTTATAATCGACAACATGTTTGCAGAAGTCATGGTTGGAGATAAAGTGCGCTTGCGCAAGGCGCACCCTTGCGGGGGATATGACTGGGAGGTGGTGCGCATAGGTGCTGATATTGGGCTGGTTTGCCTGACCTGCGGACATAAGGTGTTTTTATCGAGGCGGGATTTGCAGCGCAGGATGAAAAAGCACTTTCCGAAAGAGAGCGTGGGTTAATCACGCAGACATCCTGAACTGGCAAGCCCGGAGCAGCCCCACCGGCATGAGCAACTATTCCTGCGCGCCTTTGTGGGTGAGACGCCATTTCCTGCTTAATGATTTTATATCGGGGGGAGAATTATAAGAGTTAAGAAGAAACAGCCCCGCACAATCCAAATAAAAATGGTAAAAGCACGATTAAGGCATTAGCAACACACGGGCAGACTGCGGACAACAACGGGTACATCTCTCGTTAGTAAGGTACAATCGAGGGCATGAAGATAAAACGGTGGCATGTATGGCTGGGGCTAATTATTAGCGCAGTTTTTTTGTGGCTGGCTTTCCGCAAGGTCGATTTCGCCCTGGTCTGGGAACAGCTGACCAGCGCCAACCTCGCTTTTGTCGCCCTGGGAATTGGCTTTTACTTTATCGCGCTGTTCGTTCGTACCTGGCGGTGGCGGGTCTTGCTCTCTCCTATGAAATCAGTTCCGATCCAAAAGCTCTTCTCGATCCTCTCAGCCGGGTACATGGCAAACAATATTTACCCGGCACGAGCAGGAGACCTCTTGCGCGCGGTACTGCTGCGGAAAAATGAGAATGTGCCAATTTCGGCTTCGTTGGCAACGATTATCGTTGAACATCTGTTTGACGGGATCGCCATCCTCGCATTGGTGCTGCTCAACCTGGGACAGCTGACCAGTTTTGCGCCAAACAGCCAATGGGTTGACATCATCGAAACAAGTGCATTTTGGGTCGGGCTGGTTTTTGGGCTGATCCTGTTGGTGTTCATTGGCATGGTATTTTTGCCTGAAAAGATGAACAAGGTGAGCGAATGGGTGATTAAGCATCTTGTCCCGGGAAAACTCAGGGAACCGCTGAGCGGCATCATCCATAAGTTTGCCGATGGGCTGCAGGTGCTGCATTCGCCGGTGCAGTCGCTTTTGGTCATGTTCCAGTCGGTATTGATTTGGGTGGTGGAAGCAGGTTTGTATTGGGGAGTGATGAGGGCGATGAGGCTGGATCTGACCTATCAGAGCCTGCTGCTCATTGTTGGAATTGTGAACCTTGTGCTCCTGGTGCCAGCCGCACCTGGTGGGTTGGGAACTTTTGACGCGGCGACTAAATCGATGATGGAAGTGTTTGGGGTCAACCCGGAAAACGCGCTAAGTTATGCTTTATTGCTGCGGGCAGCCTTGTGGCTTCCGGTCACTGTAGTCGGGGCTTTCTTCTTTGTGAAGGAAGGCATCAGCCTGACCAGCGATCTCGAGACTCTCCAGGATGAATATAAACAAAAAGACGCCAGGCAGGATGGATAGCCAGAGATGAGGAAATCATGACAGAAAACAAGCGAAAAATTGCCGTGATCGGAGCCGGATTTGCCGGCTTGAGCGCCGCGTTTGATTTGCGGAAACTCGGTCACGATGTGACCATATTTGAAGCCAGTGACGTGCCCGGGGGGCTCGCCTCTGGGTTCAAAGAGCCGGGTTGGGATTGGTCTGTCGAACGGTTTTACCACCATTGGTTCCAAAGCGATGCGCATCTACTGGGACTGATTGAAGAATTGGGCTGGTCAGACCAGGTGATGTTCCCGAAACCAATCAGCGTGATGTATCACAAGGGCAAATTTTATCCGTTCGATTCGATTCCAGCTGCGATTATGTATCCAGGCTTGGGTTGGGGGCTCAACAAGATTCGCTTTGGGCTTGTGGGGCTTTATTTACGTTTCACGATGAATTGGAAACCACTCGAAAAAGTGACCACCGACGCCTGGATGCGCAAGTGGGCTGGCAATACGGTCTTCGAAAGCATGTGGAAGCCAATGTTGGATGGCAAATTTGGCGAAAATTGGGCTGATAAGGTCAACATGGCATGGATGTGGGCGCGGCTGCACGTCCGCACCACCAGGTTGGGCACTTTCGCAGGAGGTTTTCAGAGATTCGCAGACAAATTCGCCCAGAGGCTGCTGGATGACGGCGTTCAGATCCGTTACAAGTCAGCTGTTGAGCGCATCGAAAAAGCTTCGGCGGGTGGGCTAACTGTGAACCTGAAAGATCAGACACCGGAACGTTTCGACCAGGTGCTGGTGACGCTCTCGCCGGGGTTGATGGCAAAATTGGCTCCCGAATTGCCAGCTGACTACCTGGGTGAGCTGTTGAAGCTAAACCATATGGGCGCTGTAGTGATGACGATCTCGCTTAAGCATCCGCTTTCCCCTGATGGGTATTATTGGTATAACATCCCCAAGCAAGCCGGGTATCCTTTCCTCTCGCTGGTGGAGCATACAAATTTCCTCAAGCCCGAATATTTTGGTGGAGATCACATCATCTATATCGGCGATTACCTCGAAAGCAGCCACGCCAACTTCAGCAAGAGCAAGGAAGAGCTGCTGGCTGAGTTTTTACCCCATCTCAAAAAGATTAATCCGGAGTTTGATGAGAGCTGGGTTAAAAATTCCTGGTTGAGCAAGACCGGTTACGCCCAACCGATCCCACTGCTGGACCATAGCAAAAATGTCCCGGCGTTGAAAACCCCCATTGAGGGGCTCTGGTTTGCCAGCATGAGCCAGGTGTACCCCTGGGACCGGGGAACCAATTTTGCCGTTGAAATAGGCAGGCGGGCTGCAAAATTGATGGATCAGTAAAAATAGGCTTTAGCGTGTAGTCTTAAGGATATTGGAAAAGTTAATTCCAATTCTTGAATCACTATCCTGTGAAAAGCCACTTATTGAAGCTCGGTTCAGGCTTGCTCGACACCCCTAATAGTGGGAAAAATAGTTGAACATTACCAAATAAAACCCATATATGCGGGTGTGACCGCTGTGTTTATTCTGCTAATTAGGGTTTAGAACAATCGGTCTATCCTGGGGATTTAAGGTTTGCTTCACAAGAAAAAATCAGTATTAAGCAAACCTTAAAGAATTCAAACATTTTAAGACACTAAACCCTAAATCGGGCGATTGAGATGATAGAATTTGGTCATTCACTTACCATGACGAATCTGAAATTCTTTGAGTGAATCGATTTATCAAACCGATCACGTGATTTACCGTCGGTGTTAGAGAAACTGATTGAGGAACAGGGAGTTGAAAGCATGAATGCCCAACAAGCATGGCAAGCAACAATCGGACAATTACAAATGGAGCTTAGCAAAGCTTCTTTTGATACCTGGGTGAAGAATACTCAATTGATCTCCTATGAAGACGATTCGGGGACTTTTTCACTGGGAACCGGTAATGCCTACGCTTGTGACTGGCTGGACAGCCGGCTTAAGAGCACCGTGGTCAACAAACTAACCGGCATGATGGCGCGACCGGTGAGCGTGGAATTCAAGGTCTGGGCTGCCCCGCAGGTGGAGGTGGCGGAAGAGGCTGTATCCGCGCCCAAGCCCCCCAAACCTGTTGAAACGGAAAATTACGATACACACCTTAACTCCCGCTATCGCTTTGACAATTTCGTAGTCGGTTCGGCAAATCGGTTGGCTCACGCTGCCTGCCAGGCTGTCGCGGAAAACCCCGCCCGTGCGTATAACCCGCTTTTTATTTACAGCGGTGTCGGTTTGGGCAAAACGCATATGCTGCATGCCATCGGCAATGCCGTTTTGGAGCAGGGCAAGCAGGTGTTGTACATTTCATCCGAAGAGTTCACCAACGACCTGGTGCATGCCATCCGCACCAAGACCACAGCCGCGTTTAGAGAAAAATATCGCCAGGTGGATGTTCTGTTGATCGATGATATCCAGTTCATTGCCGGCAAAGACTCGACCCAGGAAGAATTTTTCCATACCTTTAATGCTCTCTATGGGCAGGACAAACAGATCGTGATGACTTCAGACCGTTCGCCCAAAGCGATGAGTACGTTGGAAGAACGCCTGCGCTCTCGCTTTGAATGGGGACTGACCGTGGATATGCAGGCGCCGGATTATGAAACCCGGCTGGCTATTTTGCACAGTAAAGCTGAAAAGCTGAGCATGTATGTCCCCGAAGAGGTGATCGAACGGATTGCCAAACTGATCCAGACCAACGTGCGCGAACTGGAAGGCGCCTGGAACCGCGTTTTGGCTTTTTCGCAGCTGAGCGGACAGGAACTGACCTTGCAGATGACCGAACACGCATTGGCTGATTTTGTGCCCCAACCCAGCAGTATAACCCCGAAAACTGTGCTCGAAGTGGTCTCCGAATTTTTTAATGTAAGCCTGGGCAGTCTTACCGGGCGAAGCCGGGCGAGGGATGTGGCTTTTCCCCGCCAGGTGGCGATGTATTTAATGCGCGATATGGGCGAGCTTTCGCTGCCGAGGATTGGGGAAGAACTGGGCGGAAGAGACCACACTACGGTCATGTATGCCTGCGATAAGATTGCCGGGTTGGTTGAAACCGATGACCGTACGCGCAAGCAGATTATGCAGCTCAAAGGTCAGCTGCAGAGCCAGACGGTGGGTGTGTAAAGCATACAATTTTGATTCTGCCGGAGCCTCTGCCGCTCGCGTTCCGGCGAAGCCATCACTCGTAGGGCGAGATTGAGGGGGTTGTGATATTGGTGTGATGGTGATATTGCTCCCCCTCAATCCGCCGTACACAATGACCACAGACGACGGCGTATTGGAGGTGCATCACTATCGCGCCAATTGAAATAGCCGGCACCTCCAATACCGACTTCGTTGGTACAGACGTCTCGCCCTACGGTATTTGTTCCGTACCGTTATGTTGATGCTACAGATTTTCAAGCCCAGGAAGTAGTGGCTGAACCATAAACCTTGTACCAATCCAATCTGTTTTGAAGAAACATTCAGGACACTAAAGTGAGAAACTCAGGTTCTATTCCTCCAGGATTACGGGCATATCAGGGTCGACGACGGTGAGCTCGCCCCAGTTATCTCCAACGCGGGCTTCGGTGACCAGGGGGACCGAAAGCGTGTAAGCGCTTTCCATCACTTCTTTTACCAATTTTGTAGCAGGCTCTATTTCGGATTCGGGCACTTCGAAAACCAATTCATCGTGCACCTGCAGGAGCATTCGTGTTTTCAAACCGGCTTGTTTCAACGCGTCAGGAAGTCGGATCATGGCAAGCTTGATGATATCGGCGGCACTACCCTGAACAGGGGCATTGATGGCTTCACGTTCTTCCCGTTGGCGAATCAGGTAATTTGTGCCGGCAGCCAGGGCAGGGAAGTAACGCCGACGACCGAGCAAAGTTTCTACGTAGCCTTGTTGAGCTGCTCTCAGGCGTGTGTCGTCAAGCCATTTTTTGACGGCCGGGAATTCCTTGAAATATTCTTTAACGAAATTCTCAGCTTCTGCAAGGGTCAGGTCGGTAGTGCGGGTGAGACCAAAGGGGCTCATGCCATAAATCAAACCAAAATTAATTGCCTTGGCATGCCGGCGCTGCTGTCTGGTGACCTCGCTTAATGGAACGTCATGGATTGCTGCGGCAGTTGCGGCATGGATATCCTGATTTTTGTGGAAGGCGTCCATCATGGCTTCGTCCTGTGCCAGGTGGGCGACGATGCGCAGTTCGATTTGAGAATAATCGAGCGCTAATAGTGCATGCCCCGCTGCGGCGATGAATCCCTGGCGCACCCGGCGACCGAGATCGGTGCGGATGGGGATGTTTTGCAAATTTGGGTTTTGCGAAGCGATGCGACCAGTGACCGTGCCGGTCTGGTTGAAAGTGGTGTGCACGCGACCGGTGTTGGGATTCACCTGAGCTGGCAGGGCATCCACATAAGTGGACTGAAGCTTGGAAAGCTCGCGGTATTCGAGGATGGCATCCACGAGAGGATGCATCCCGCGCATCGATTCGAGCACGGCAGCGGAAGTGGAATATTTACCGCTGCTGGTTTTTTTTGAGCGATCCGGTGGTTCGAGCGCCAACTTCACAAACAAAACATCTGAAAGCTGCTGGGTGGAGTTGAGGTTGAATTTCTCACCTGCCAGAAAGTAGGCTTGCTGGGTAAGCTGGTCGATCTGCCCTTTCAGTTCCAGTGAAAATTTTGCAAAAAAAGGTTTGTCAAGAAGGATGCCGGCTTCTTCCATGCCGACAAGAATGGGAATCAGGGGGTTCTCCAGGTCGCGGTATAGCTTTTCGGAGGCATGGGCGCGCAAATCTTCGGTCATGGGTTCGACCAGCCGCAGTGTCATTACGGCATCAGCAGCCGCATAGGGAGCGCATTTATCAATGGATACCTTGTCCATGCTAATTTGGTTTTTGCCTTTTCCGATCAGCTCATCGATGTTGGTCATTTGTATGCCAAGGCGCGCGTCTGCCTGGGCTTTGAGTCCCAGGTTGCGCGAGGTTGGGTCGATCACCCATTCGGCGACCATTGTATCGAAACCAAGCGGGGTCACTTCAAAGCCGCTTCTGTGCAATGCGATCAGGTCAAATTTGGCGTTGTGAGCGACCTTTTGGATGTTCGGGTCAACAAGAATCGATAGAAGGGCAGTTTTGACCGCTTTGAGATCGAGCTGCTGACCTTTTTGGTGCCTCAGGGGTATGTAATAGCCTTTATGTGGGCTGGCAGCCAGCGAAATGCCAACCAAATCATCCTGCATTGGGTCGAGACCGGTGGTTTCAGTATCGAAGGCGATTTGTTCAGCCCTTTCAAGATCTTCCACCAGCAACTTCAGCTTTTCGAGGTCATCAACAATCACGGTTTCGAAGCCAGGAGCCTTGGGTTCATCCTTGATGATCTCGATTTTTGGTTTTTCTGCTTCGGGGAACAAACTGCCCTGGAAACCATTTTGTTCCTGATAATCAGCATCCATTTTCGTGGTGATCTTTTTAAGATCCTGAGTGAGTGTGCGAAATTCCAGCTCTTTAAAGAGATTTTCTACATTAGCAGGGTCGAAATGCACCGGGTTAGCCTGCTCGAGGTCGAGGATGATCGGGAGATCTGTGCGGATGCGGGCTAAATCCTGGCTCAGGTAGGCGGCTTGCTTGCCTTCGCTGAGTGGTTTGTTGGCTCTGCCCTTGATTTCATCCAGATTAGCGTAAATGTTATCAAGGGTGTCATATTTTTTCAGCAGCTCAACAGCGGTCTTCTCGCCGATGCCGCGCACGCCGGGGATGTTATCAGAAGGATCGCCAACCAGGGCTTTGTAATCGACAATCTGGTCGGGTCTGACGCCCATACGGCGGACGACATCTTCAGGAAAGTAGTCTTCGTCTCCACCGTTCTTGCGATCGGGAAGGGAGACAACCACCCTGTCTGTCACCAACTGGAGCAAATCCCGGTCGCCGGTGATGATTTTGACGCCCAGACCTTTCTCTTCGCTTGCCCAACGAGCCAGGCTGCCGATAACGTCGTCGGCTTCGTAATTGTCAATTTCTACACGCGGGATATTGAAGCAATCGACCATTTCACGGATGCGTTCGATTTGACTCCGCAGATCGTCGGGCATTTTGGCACGGGTGCCTTTGTAGTCTTCATACATCTCGTGGCGGAAGGTGCGACCAGTGTCGAAGCTGACTGCTACATAATCCGGCTCTTCCTGCTTGAACAGGCGCAACAACCGGCTGGCAAAGCCATAAACACCGGCGGTAGGTTCGCCTTTGCTGTTGGTCCAGTAGGTGGAGCTGCCGGCGGTGAGGGCGAAATAGGCGCGGTAGGCGATGGCATGACCGTCGAGAAGATAGAGAATTTTTGGCATGATAACTCCTTAGAAAAGGCTTTAGTTTAGTATACCTTGCCGATCAGACTGGCTGAGCAATTGTTTACTTGTTAATCTTTATTGGCTGGGTGTCTGAAGGGGCGGATTTGTGCAGGTCTGTGAAGATTGAAAGAAACGGGTCGGATTTTGGAGCTGGTTCAGGGGCAGGGCGTTTGAGGTCGTCAATGCCTAACCTCAAAACAGCCTGGGTGAGCGAGTCTGGCTCGGGCTTTGAAAGGTGGTCTCGCAGCGCGAGGTGGGTCGCTTCCAGTGTTTTTATGCGCGTAGATATTGGGTAAGTCAAAAGGAGCACGGCAGTTGTTGTGAGGCGCTGTACCAACACCAGTCTTGTTTCGGCTGAAGACGAAAAGGCATGCAGACGGGACGCGTGGTTGAAAGAAAGCAGCAGTTTGGAATAGACCTGCCAGCTTGCTTTCTCGCTTTCGGGCGGTTGTGGGTATGCGCTCAGAGCCCCGGCTTCATAGAGAATCACCTGCCGGGCATCAAACAGCCTGCAGAGCGTTTCTAAAGAAATTTTGCCAATTTGGATGGTCATTGCCTGCCGCCGTCGTTTAAGTTTAACATCCTTACCATCAGTCTGCAAGTAGCGCAGTACAGCGAACAGCAATTTTCCAATGTGAATGTGGATAAAACGAAAACGTAAATTATTTGTAGGGAGCGTGCACCGCGCGTTCCGGCGAAGCAATCTTTTCGTAGGACAAGCCGGCATGGCAGCCGCGAACAGGGAAGAGGAAACAGGGAACAGGGAGCAGGGAACAGGAACTGGGTTCTGTCATCCTGAGCCTCTTTTGCGAAGGATCTTGTCAATCGGAACGGTGAGACCCTTATGAATTATTCACTTACGAAGTGATTGTCCCGTTCCGGCTAAGCCATCTTTCCGTAGGGCGTGATTGAGGGGGTGGTAACCTTGGTGTGCCGGCGATGTTGCCCCCCCTCAATCCACCATACATCATGACCACGAGAAACGGCGGATTGGAGGCGCGATACACTCTTGCCTATGGAAATACCCGGCACCTCCAATATCGCCCTACGGCAGTTCGCAGGACGGCATGGCAACCGCGAACAGGGAACAGGGAACAGGGAGCAGGGAACAGGAACTGGGTTTTGTCATTCCGAACGAAGTGACGAATCTGAGCCTTTGTCAACAAGAAGCTTCCCAACTTTGCTGGTACAAACGTCACGCCATTCGGTTTCTTTCGGGACGGCATGGCAGCCGTCCCCCACACAACAAAATAAACAGGTTTTTCCATATTGAGAATTGCTGTATGTTGGAGGAGAATATGAAGAACGAATACGAGCTCAGATTACAGATCATAAGTTGGCAAGGAGATGGGGGAGCCGTTAACAAGTAGGGTTCTTTTGATGAGCGCATCGGAGCAAAACAGCAACTCCAGCTCTAAAATCCATCCTGTAAACGTTTTTGCCACTGAATAGGTCAACAAATCGGGTTTCGCACAGGCAGGTTGGCTGATTCCAGCTTGTTCCCGGAACTGAAAACCCTGCATGGCTGCATCGACAGTACTTCGGGCTGTGCCAATTGGGAAGCTCCTGTTTACGAATTCATTAAGACTCTGCGATGAATCACAAGGCAAGTCATTAAAGCCAGCTGCTGAGAAGTTTTCGCAAACCTTGTCCGGAAAGCGTTCGATCTGGAGTTGGTAACTTCGGCGAGCAAGAAAAATGGTCAATGGCACCGCAGCTGTTAAGATGATAATAAATGCCAGCAGGAACGCCACAACCCGGAGACAACCTTTATTCCTGCCTGGATCAGATCCATGAAATTCCTCTTCATAGGATTCGACAATTACAACACCTTCAAAATCGTCAGTCATAAATTACCGCCATATTACCGAGAACCCCCCATGAGTTGAGGAAAACTTCAACCGGGGTATCATAAAACCTGCCGTTGTTCATGTAGCGCAGGTGGGTTTGGTTATAACCGGTCAGAATCACCACGTGTTCATAAGGTGCCACTAATGCGCTTCTGCCCTGGCTGTCAACATATTCAACTGTTTCGCTGTAGACCATATTGCCAATCACCCAGGCGATGATTGGTTTGTCCTCCGATAACTTTTGTTTTACTTCGTCAAGGGAATAGTCTCTGACTGCTCGTGCAGGAAGACCAAATTCAACCAAAAGGTCAGCCACAGGTTCGGCGTGTACCCCATAAGCATAAGGTGGAATCTGCCCCCAGGCGTCGGTCGTGACTTCCCCGACAAAACCGTATTCCGGGTTATCTGAAAGCGGAAGTGAGGTCTGAAATGTGTATTCGTAAATATCAACATTAAAGAACTTAGCCCAGTCTACCGCGGCGCTGGCTTCACAGCCGAGCTCGTAGGTTTGAACATGCCCATAGATGTTGATAATGTAGTGGCTTTCTGGGTAGGCGGGGGCAACTTCCGGGGTTGGAAGTGGGGTTGAAGGCATGTCAGCAGAAAGGGTTGTGACTGGTGTAATGGTCGCTGCTGGCAGGGGAGTGGATGGTTCGGTTGGGCTATTGGTGATGGAGGGGAGCACGCCTTCGTGGTCTGGAGTTGTTGAGGGTTGGATCGGAACCTGAGTATCGATTGTTTGAGAGCATGCGCACAACAACAAGAGGCACAATAAGGCTGCAACCTGATGTAAAAAAACAAACTTGCGGGTCATAAGCTCAACCCAATCTCATCCTGGTTGAAAAGTTGCCTGTCGTTTGATGGCATCCAGCAAACGCTGTTGGGTTGGCTGATCAAAAAACTCCAGGTAATGCCTGAAGCGGCGTCCGATGAGGAGATCGCTGCTGTCTGCCAACACTTCGCGCAGCAGATAAGCCGTTTCACGGTTCGATCGTTTAGCAAGGGCTGCCACCACCGGGTTCAGACTATTGTCGAAGGTGTGGTTTGAATCGATCAAAAAAATTCGCACCCAGCCAAATATTTCGGGCAAATCATCTGAAGAAAGGTCGGGTATCAGCCGGGTCAGCGAATATAAGCCCATTTTCTTTTCTTGAGTGGTGGCGCCGTGCAGCAGGTTTTTTACCAGGTTTTTCCAATCCTCGGGGGCTTTTTCAACAATAGTTGTGGTCGCTTTTGTGAAAACCGATTCCACAACCGCCCGGTCCAACGGGGTCTTTGCCCAATCATTAATCAGTTCAAACGCTTGGTCTTTGTGTTCAACCGGGATTTGCCCCAGCAGGCTCGCAGCGGTATCTCTGGCTTCATAATAGTCATCCTGCCATAGTTGTCTGACGATTTGAAGAGCGAGTTCCGGTTTATTTTTGGCAAGCGGTCTCATTTGTGCCTGGATTGTGTGCAGCACCTTGCCTGGAAGTTCATAATGGCGCATGAAGCTGGCTGGCATGCTGTCTTCTTGTCTGCGGTGTGAATAGCGGTGATAAAACCCCAAAACTTCGTGGAATTTTCGTTGAAAAACCTGGGGATTCTCAGCGGAACCGATCAATTCCACAATTTGCTGGTTAAGTTTGGTTACGTCAATCGCTGCCATATGTCATATTATAAACGTAACAGGCAAGACCTCCCTTCGGGGAGGTCTGCATTTAAGAGCGGTAAGATCAGCTGCTAATACGACCTGGCAAAATAGGCTCGTTGCTTGGTTTTCTTGCCGGAATAGAAACAAACGCCTTCGCCTTCGGCAGGGGCAAAGACCCGCAGGGTTGCCCGCGTGTCAGCCTTGATGTTGGCTTCGTTTTCAGCATCATCGTACCACCAGCCAAGCGCCCAGCCTTTGTTTTCCACCACGTCCTTGAAGGTTTCGTAATCCGACACTTCAAAGATATGCTCATCACGAAAGGCGGTTGCTTTTGCGAGCAGGTTTTCCTGGATCAGCCTGAGGGTATCACCGACTGCCTGGAGATAGCCTTCCATGGGGATGAAACTCTTACCGGCTTTGCCCAAAATATCGCGGCGTGCCAGAACGAGGCTGCCCTTTTCGACATCTTTGGGACCGATCTCGATGCGCAGAGGCACACCCTTCAATTCCCAATCGTTAAATTTGAATCCTGGAGTAACACCATCCCGATCATCCACTTTGATTCGAAAACCGTTTTCCACCAGCTCATCGCTGATTTTGTTGACCACGCTCATCACCGCAGCTCGTTCTTCGTCCTTGCGGTAGATGGGAACAATCACAACCTGGTAAGGTGCCAGGTTTGGCGGCAAGATTAAACCCTGATCGTCACCGTGGGTCATAATGATCGCGCCGATAAAGCGGGTGGAGAGACCAAAGGATGTTGTCCAGCAATACTGGAGCTGGTTGTTTTCATCGAGGAATTTGATATCAAAAGCGTTGGCAAAGTTTTGCCCCAAAAAGTGGGAAGTGCCGGATTGAAGAGCCTTGGTATCTTTCATCATCGCTTCGATTGAATAAGTTGCTTTTGCGCCTGCAAATTTCTCCGATTCCGATTTTTGCCCGGGCAGCACCGGTACAGCGGCTTCGTTAATGGCAAAATCGGCATAAACATTAAGCATGCGTTCGGTTTCTTCGATCGCTTCCTGTTCGGTGGCATGGGCTGTGTGCCCTTCCTGCCAGTAGAATTCGAGGGTTCGTAAAAAGAGCTTGGTGCGCATTTCCCAGCGGACTACATTTGCCCATTGGTTTATCAGAATGGGCAGGTCACGATAACTTTGGATCCATCTTGCATACATCGTGCCGATAATGGTTTCGGATGTTGGGCGAATCACCAGCGGTTCTTCAAGTTCCTGTCCTCCGCCGTGGGTGACCACAGCCAGCTCTGGAGCAAACCCCTCAACGTGTTCCTTTTCTTTGGTCATGTAAGATTGTGGAATTAAAAGTGGGAAGGCAGCGTTGACGTGCCCGGTGGCTTTGAAGCGCTGATCGAGGGCTTTCTGGATGTTTTCCCATAGTGCCCAGCCATACGGACGCACTACCATGCAGCCGCGCACGGGGGAATAGTCGGCTAATTCAGCACGCAAAACCAGCTGGTTGTACCAATCAGAAAAATTTTCTTCTTGAGTGGGCAGTTTTTTCTCATCCATTTTGATTCTCCTGGAGTGATTTTATTAATAATGAAACCGCTTCGCGCGGGTTTTTGGCAAACTGAGGGATTCGGCGTATGTGAGCGTTCAGATTATCAGCCTGTCCGTTGAAAAAGGCGTCGAAGGTCTGCTTCCAGCCCTCACCGATCAGGATCAATATTCGCGAAGGGATGGAATTGATCGCCATCTTGTTGTAAACCATGGCAACTTCAACCAGGGTGCCAACCCCGCCAGGCAGGGCGATGAAGGCATCTGCCTGCGAGGTGAGCACTTCAATGCGTTCTGAAAGCAAATCGGTTGCCTGGATATCTTTGACCCATTGGTTTGCCCCGGTTGGGCGATAATCTTCGATCTGACGGCAGGTCACGCCAATAACGTTAGCTCCGGCTTCGTTGGCGCCGTGTGAGACCGCTTCCATGGTGCCGCAATAGCCGCCTGTCATGACAGAAAAGCCGTTTTGCCCGAGCAGACGCCCTAGTTCAAGCGCATCCTGGTAGGATGGTTGTCCGGGTGTGGGGAAAGCCGAACCGAAAACTGATACGTTCATGCGCCACTCTCATGTTCGATGTCTTCCTGCCAAACGCGGTCCCAATTTTGCTCAATTTTGTCTAAAATGGCTTGTTCGAGGTCAATACCACAGACACTGGCAATTTGCAGCAGGTAAAGGGCGACATCAGCCAGTTCGCCTTCAAAATCCTGCCGGTTTTTGGGTTCTTCGGTCCATTGAAAATGATCCAAAACTTCGGCGGCTTCCAGGCAAAGTGAGATTGCCAGGTTGCGCGGGGTTTGCGTTTTGGAAGAAGCCGGGTCGTACCAGCCGTGATGGTCGACCAGTTGATTCATTTTTAGGGTCAGCTGTTTGATGTCCATAACCTGATGATTATACCCGAGAACATCAGGCAGGAAGTGGATTAATTGGTAAGCAGGCGACAGGGCAGCGTGCTTTGGCAAAAGGTCGTGGCGGTTTGTTTTTTTAGCTTAGGGCTCATGGTGCTGGGAAAAGAAGCTGGTTATTCATTGACGATGGCTCAATGCAAAAAAACCGCAACTGCAGATTGGGTCGCTTCGCTTGTAACGACCGATCGTGTGCGAGGGGCGCGCCGACACAATAATCTTCAAATCTCGGTTAGGTTGCCAGAAGTTAAGGCTTTGCGTCAGAGCTGCCGAAAAGGAGTTCTTTCCAGATATCAAGCCGGCTGCGGGTGACGGTTTCGGGCTGAGCCGTGTGTGTGGGCTGGGGTTTATAATCGCCAGGCTGAAGCAGGATGATGGGGTGGTCGCCTTCTTCGATCATGCGATTGCTTTCGCGAGCCCATTCTTCGAGAGCGATTTCGGAAGTCGCGTAGGCGATCTGGTCTTCAAGCTTCACCTGGGTGGCTTCCAGCTCGGCGATGCGGGTTTGCAGCCCGGCTTCTTCGTTATTGAGGCGGATCATGGTGGTCATGCGGTTGTTGAAATCCATCATCAGGAAGACGAGAACGACGATGACGATGATCGTGATCAGATTGCGGTCCAACCAGTTAAATTTTTTAATTTTTTCCCAAAGCTTGCTCATGCTGCTACTTTCGTGAAATCCTGTTCCTCACCTCGTGCAACAATTGTACCATTTTGTAGCGGTTTCTGAGTTTCCGTTGTGAAAGTTACAGCAATTTTCAATGTGAATGTACTTAGGTCTAAAACGTAATACGCAGGGTAATCGCACTCCGAAACGGCAGGCGTGGGTTCAGGACGTGAGCGGGGAACAGGGAGCAGGAATTGAGTTTTGTCATCCTGAGCCTCTTTTGCCAAGGATCTTGTCGATTGGAAGGGTAAGATTCTTACGAAGTACGCTTACGAAGTGCTCGTCCCGTTCCGGCGTAGCCATTTTTCCGTAGGGAACGCGGCTCGTCCCGTTCCGACGAAGCCGTGTATTGAAAACACCTCGTACTTACCTCTACTCGCACATTGTGTGTTTTCAATCCGCCGTTCACATTGACCACACACAACGGCGGATTGGAGGCGCAATATAATCCCGTCAATCGAAACATCCGGCACCTCCAATACCTACTTCGTTGGTACAGACGTCTCGCCCTACGGCTTCTCGCGGGATGTCATGGCAGAAGTCCCCCACACCACGTTCTGTTTCTGAATTTCCTTTGTGAAAGGTATCAAAGGCGCCGGTCAACATATTTTTGTTCAACAAAATTCCAGGTATAAAAAAACCCCCCGTTTATCGGGAGGTCAGGTGCCGAAGGAGAGATTTGAACTCTCACGAGCTCGTTGCCCACTACGCCCTGAACGTAGCGCGTCTGCCAGTTCCGCCACTTCGGCTTGCGTGAGTGTTTATTTTATCGCAAAGGGAATATTTGTCAAATATTTCGAAGCACAAGCAGCAATTCTCAATATGGAATAATCTATTTATTTTATGGTGTAGGGGACA
>ENA-UOOK01002775-UOOK01002775.1-fermentation-metagenome-genome-assembly--contig:-NODE-2775-length-20860-cov-21.484835_pt1 | contig 20860 bp, 13 predicted proteins | sample MGYA00245777_ERZ724023 | MGnify/ENA primary metagenome ERZ724023 (study PRJEB28704, sample SAMN03018312) | fermentation metagenome | biome: anthropogenic terrestrial biome; feature: soil...
TCGTAATCTCAGCGTTTGCTCTGAAGGTTCCATCAGGGTATCCGTTTATATATCCCTTTTTCTTAAGACCTCCGATAGTACCCTTAAGATCTTCATTAACATCCTGAATATCAGTAAATTTTGCTGCTTCAGGCTTGTCCCCTTCTACTCCGTAAATAATGCCAATTATGCGCGCGGCTTCTCCTCTGGTAATGTTTTCATCAGCTTTTAGTAAAACACCCGGCGTTATATAATTAGCGCTGACTCCTTTTCGAATCTCATCATAATACCAGTCCGAAGAACTCACATCATCAAAATTAATATCAGATTTCTGAGTAAAACCCATTATTCCATTGACAACTTTATAGAATTCAGATTTGCTCATATTGTTTCCGGGTCTGAAATCCCCATTAGGATAACCTGAAATAACACCCTTATCTTTCATATAGTTTATTTCGTCCTTTGCCCAATTATGCTCATAATCGCATTCTTGACCTAATGCAATCAAATTTCCGTACATTAGGATGAATAAAATAATAACCCACGTTAATAGCTTTTTCATACAATCCTCCTCAAATAATAATTTAGCTTGTTCCTACATAAGCATAATAATACTTTATTTAAAATAATGTCCAGAAGCAAGTTGCGACATTTTTCAACATGTTTAAATCATTATCAACACTTTAAAAACAGAGGTTTTCATGTATATTCCACGAAGCTATTAATGAATCGAACAATGTAAAATAAATCAAGTAATTGTTTTTTTATAAATAAGTTAGTCGATTTTTAGGGAAATATATTTCAATAAAACTTTAGATGTTCTGTTATTTTTTCAACTAATATTTTTTATCAAAATAGTATGTTTATTCTTACTAAGTAAGAATAAACTGTGTTCTTGCATATTTCTTATTTTGTTTTATAATTAATTTATCGGACTTATACAAATACAAAATATTTTTAAATAAAAAGTGTACTATGAAAGGATTATGCTATGCTGAATCTGAACGACTTTATGAATAATGGAATTAAAAATATTGCAAATACTGCCAGCCGGTTCTACCTGGGTAATCGTAAGGGACAGTTATTTATGCTTAACATGATGTCTGCTTTGCGCACAAGCGCTAAGATAAGAGAAAAATATGAACAAAACGAAACACATATTCCGCCTTTTCTTATTGCAAGCATTGCGTCAAGCTGCAATCTGCATTGTTCAGGCTGCTATGCCAGAGCTAACGGCGGATGCAGCAACGGGGAAACACCGGAAGAAATGACTCTTGCGGATTGGCAGCGAATTTTTAATGAAGCATCTGAAATAGGAATATCATTTATTTTACTTGCCGGCGGTGAACCTCTGCTTCAACGAGACATTATAAAGCTTGCATCGCAGTATGATAAAATTATTTTCCCTATATTCACTAACGGTACCATGATAGATGATGATTACCTGACGCTTTTTAATAATCACAGAAACTTAATTCCTGTTTTGAGCATTGAAGGTGACGAAAATCAAACTGATGAACGTCGGGGTCACGGGATTTCAAAAATAATAAGAGATACCGCACAAGCCTTTAAAAATAAAGGTATTTTATACGGTACCTCAATCACTGTGACAAATGTAAACAAAGAAGCTGTCACAGATAAAGAGTTTGTACAGAATTTACGGAACTTCGGCTGCGGTCTGATATTTTATGTAGAGTATGTGCCAGCAGAAAAAAATACTGAACATTTGATTTTGAGCAGCCAAGACTTGCATGAGCTGCAAAACAGAATTGATTTGCTGCGAAAGGATAGGCAAAACAAAGGGATGATTTTACTTTCATTCCCAGGCGACGAGGAAAAAATGGGCGGCTGTCTGGCAGCCGGGCGCGGTTTTTTTCACGTCAATGCCAATGGAGGAGCTGAACCATGCCCTTTTTCACCATATTCAGAAATAAGCTTAAAAAAACAATCTATTACAGAAGTTTTACAATCACCTTTTTTTGAAAAGGTGCGTAAAATTAGTGCGTCAGAAGCCATGAGCCACAATGGGGGATGCACATTATTTCAATATGAAAGCCAAGTCAAAAAGGCGTTAATATGAAAAATGTCTGTTTCCTGCAAAGGATTTGCACGTAAGCTATTGTTCATAAGTACATTAATATTTCCACTCTTTCATCGTACTATTGTGCCTTGCGTATTGCTCCTTTTTCACATTTGTTGCCCCAGGAATCAATCAACTCGTTATCTTTATATACACGCAGAATTTCAGAGTTGTTTGAACATTTCACGCACTCAACACCTATTGTGGTAAAATCAACATTTGCAATATCAAAAAGAATTCTTTTTTTGCCTTTGATTTCTTTGCCAGTATTGCAACTCCTATGGCACCTGTCAAGTGACCATTTGGATCCACTATTACAGGATGGAATCCTCAAAGGCTTTTTAACATCTCATATCTTCATATAATATAAGCCCCCTGAGATATTTTAATTTAATGCTCCATATATTCTTCTAATTTAATCAGTTGAGTAATAAAATCCTCCGGAAAATTAAATCTTTCATTATTGAACATGAGATCAATCAAACTATCATCAAATTCATCATTTTCTTTATATTGACTGATTTTTCTGTTGATGTTTTCCATTTTTTCATCTAACTGCGAAACCGAATCCGCTGCTTCTTTAAGCTCCTGAATTAATTCAGCAGGAACATCTTTATCATATTTGTAGTATATTTTATGCTCCAGGCTTGCCCAAAAATCCATGGCAATTGTCCTGATTTGAATTTCTACATACACATCTTCCACTCTGTCGGACATAAAAATAGGAATTTGCAATATTAAATGCAGGCTCTCATATCCGTTGGGTTTTGGATTCTTAATATAATCCTTGCACTCAATTACCGTTATGTCTTTTTGATTTTGCAGCATCTCGCTTATCTGATAAATATCAGATATAAAGGAACAGGTAATGCGAATACCTGCAATATCCCGTACATTTTCCCTTATTGAAGGCAGCGACATCTCATAGCCTTTTCTATAAACCTTTTTCATAATGCTTTCGGGTGTCTTTATACGAGATTTCACGTGTTCAATGGGATTATAATCATGAATATGCTGAAATTCCTGCATCAGAATACTAATTTTTGTATTCATCTCATCCAATGCAAATTTGTAAGACATCATAAATCTAGTAAGTTCTGTTTTAATTTGTTTTATGTCTGTAGTTTGTTTAGTTTCCATGTACTACTCCTTTTATCGTAATATTAATATTTACGCAACAAATTATTTCTTATAAATGGAATTATATTATATACTTATTATCTTAATTTTACCATAATTACATATAAAAAAACAGAAAAACACCAAATGAAATCAAATTAATTGATTAATTGGTATTTTTCCGACCTTTCGTTACTATTTACACTATTTACAGTCAAAAATCTTCTGATTGAAATATTATGATCCTACCTTCACACTGTCATTTTAATATATTATCAAATCATATAATCTATATAACATTACTGCAGTTTCTGCTCGTGTAGCATTTGCTTTTGGGTTGAATCTGCCATCGGAGCCTTTTATTACTTCGTTGTAAGCTGTAAGCCCTGCTCCTTGTTCAGCCCAGGCTGATATGGAATCCACATCGCTGAATTTCATTAAGACAGACTTATCCTGTGTCTTGTACAAATTCTTATCCAGTATCGCTCCTATTATCTTGGACATTTCTTCTCTGGTTATATAACCGTCAGGATCAAAGCTGACTGGAGATTTCCCGTTTATCAAGTCGTTTCTATATACGGCACCTACGGATTTAAAATACCACTTATCCGTATTTACATCCTTAAATGGTAAATTGATGTCTAAATCATCATTATATTTCATCATCCTGGATATTAGTGCGGAAAACTCAGCTCTTGTAATGTTGGAAGCAGGAACAAATTCTTCTGATGTTCTGCCTCCGATTATTCCTTTTGCCGCCATACTGTTTACCGCCTCATCTGCCCATTCATAATTTGATAGATCTTTGAATTCTGCTTTGTTTGTTTCCACTTTGAATTCACCTGATTTATGGGTTATAAACTTCATGCACTTAGTTTCAGAATCATATACTCCGCCTATTAATTCCTTTGTTTTATCTTCATTTGCCAGAACCAAGGTTAAATCATTTTTGTCATTCCCGTTAATATCATAAGGAATTATAATTTTAATAGGATTAATTAAATTCCTTAATTCCCTGCCTTCTTGTTCAAATACTATCCATACTGAGCTGCTGCGTTTTTGTAATTTTATCTTCGTATCTGCTTTTACATCTCTTCCCATGAAATTAGGAGATATTTCAAATGACGATTTTTCTGAGAATATTGTTATAGTGTCTATTTCTTTGCTGATTGCTTTTTCCAACAACAGTTTTGTTAATATTATTTCATTAAACCCATCCTTTTCTTCTACCATCTTAATTCTGATGTTCTTTCCAATATTTCTATTTGGGCTTTCATTGATTTTTGATGATTTGTATTCAACTTTAACAGAAATCTCCAATATTTCGTCAATTATTTTATTCAATGTAGTCTTATTTTCTATTTTGTAAGATGAGCTCAAAGCTATTCCCATATTTTCTCCGACTATTTCACTCAATTCTTTTATTAAATCTTCATCGGATTTCTCATCTATCATATTATTTAATACTTTTGCAACACTTATGGCACTATTGCATATTTTAATTGCTAATTCTTCAGTTTTAATCAGGTTTAAGGCATTTAAAAGAACTTCAGATACCTTGTAGCTCTCTTTAAATATGCTCTTTATCTCCCCGGATTTTAAGCCGGCTATTGTGTCTTCATAACACCCTATCATATTATCCAGAGCTTTAATTATTTCTTTCTCCGAAGAATTTTTATTATTTATCACCTTTAAAGCTTCATCTATAGCTTTGCCTAATTCATCAGAATCACCGGAAACCATTGGCGCTCCTATGTCCGCTCCCAGATCTTCTGTATATAACCATTTAATGCTGTCGCCATCTTTTAATCTTACTGAGCGCGCACCAACATCTGGGAACTTCCCATTAACGGAAAACATCCATCCGCTGCCTTTACCCTTATCAAATTCACTCTGATTGTCAATACTTGCTATATAGCCTTTACGATTTTCATATTTAATGCCGTGAGCATCAAGTCTCCTTGTAGTCAGGCTTAGAGCACTTTCATTCTTATTTATTACAACATCACTTTCGTTTAAAATAACTCCCTTATATCCCTTTATATATAAATCAACCTTCTCGTCCTTTGGCTCAGGGTCGGGCGTATCTGACTTTTCCATAATTATTTTCTTAGCTGCTATGCTGCCATCTATATTTACTTGGCAATCATAGGTTTTATCCGGCTCTAAAATAACTCCAAACTCTATTTTCCCCAGATCATTTGTAATGCCCTGATCCACATAGTAATACCTGTATTCGTATTCGTCTTGTATTGTTATGCTTACAGGTCGATTTCTTACGCCTTTAATACTGATTAACGCCTCACTGCCATTTTGAGTGTAATCTATTAAAATATTTGATTCTGCCATGACCGTTGAAGGTATAAGCATAAATAGAATTAGCACCATAGATATTATGCGCTGTATGTTTTTTCTCATATATTTACTTCACTCCTTATATTATACTGTAAGGCTCCCCGGCATTACCCGGAGAACCCATTGTTGTTAATTAGCTACTTTTATCTCTTTTGCTTCCCGCATCATAATGTTCTGGGATTTCATGTCATCCCATACAAACGCCTTTATATAGTAGTTACCTGATTCGGGAACTAAGAAACCTGCAGACATTTCCAATTCTTCCTTACTGATTAATTCTTTTTTAACCATAGAATAGTTTATTAACTTATTGGTTTTGTTTTCATATAAAGCTACTATCAATGTAGCTGATTTTGAGGAATCAGTCAGATTGATAATTTTTACTCCTGCATCTGCCTGTTTGCCATTTTTAGCTGCCGAGTCTCCTGTATATTCAATTTCAAATTCTTTTTCATATATTATTATCTCAATACTATCTCTTATATCCTTTCCCTTAACCTTTGCACTTATAGTTGCTTTACCGGGTTTTTTGGCTTTTACATTTCCTTCAGCATCTACTTCTGCAATTGCACTATCTGAGCTTGACCACTCAATTTCTTTAACAGGTACTATTTGATCATTTTTATCATATCCTGTCACAAGTAATTTTATGGTTTCTCCCTCTGTTATTTTAGCTGCATCAGTCTTGTTTATCTTTATGCTGACCGGTTCATTAGCATTAAACTTCATTTCATTGAACATTGATTTACCTCTATACACATCTGCCAATGCTATAAATCCCTGTTCTGTTACGCTATCTATTTCCGGTTCAGGGCTCCATTCTGATTCCTTTTCAAAGTGTCCGTCCTTGTAATAGTTCATCAGCGAATCCACTATGGTCTTTCCGCCCTTAATCCATTTTTCTGATAAGGGGTTTTCTCCTGCTGCCATCAAGCCCTGAAGAACTGCTGATGCTGAATATGGATTTTCTGAACCCCACACTATAAATCCGCCTGTGCCTGCATCCTGTTCTCCCTTTAGGTAGTTCAGTCCTTTGTTTATTGCAGTTTGAACTTTTGTCTGGTCTTTATATTTTGCCAGTGCTGTCAGTACCATTCCTGTTTCATCTACTCCGCCAAAACTGCCTGTGCTGTCTTGATAACCAATAAGAGCATCTACTGCCTTATCTCTATTATATTCAGCTCCTGCCATATCCAATGCAAGCATGCCGAAGGCAACAGTTGTAGGATAATCATCATATTGTCCGATAATGAATTTACCATCCTCATTTTGTGCACTTGCCAGAGCTTGTACATAGTCTTTGTTCTTATAATCGTATGGATTTTCTCCTGCCGCAATTAATCCCAATATGTTCCCCACATGCTCTGATGCGGATTCCGGATTTTCATTGGTTTTAAATTTATAACCAATCTCCGTTAAATCCTTCTCCAAATTATCACTTGTAAAATTATAACCAAGTGCGGCTCTGAAGGTAAATTCATCTTCCTTAGAGTAATGATTTCTTAAGGCTTTTATTGCTTCTTCTAATGTACTATCTGTTTCGTCTGCCTCTGTTACTCTTATTTTTACAGTGTCTTTTATATTTTTGTCATCCACAAGAGCCGCAGTTATACTTACTTCTCCTGCTTTATGCGCTATTAACTTGCCGTCTTTTATAGTAGCTATTTCTGCATCGGAGCTTAACCACATTACTTCTTTATCTGTTACTATGGTAGTTCCTTTGCGGACTTCCGCTGCAAGTGGTAATTCTTCCCCTGCTTTTACGGATGTGCCGGATATTATCTTTACAGTCAGCTTTTCTTCCGGTTCTCCGCCTGTCAGTTCTTCCCATTGCGGGTTATTGCCCTTTTTCCAATCATATATACAGAACCAGATAATTTTATCTCCTTCTTTTAGTTTTACCTGATCTGCCCCTACATCCGGGATTTCACCATTGACATTAAACATCCAGCCGCCTTTTTCAGGTCCTGTTATGTCATATATGGAAGTTACCCACCCATTTGAATCAACATATTCGCCTGTAGTAGCCTGTAACGCTCCAAAAGCTGTCAGACCACCACTGTGATTTTCTTTGTTTATGGTTACTTTTTTAGGAGCAGATTTAATTTCATACTCATCATTTTCATCTATTACTATTATGGCTGTACTTACTTCCAATGTATTTATTTCTTCCACAACGGTTATTTTGAAAGTATCCTTTATTTCTGTGCCTTTAACCTTAGCCGTTATTGTGGCTGTGCCTGTACCTTTGCCTACTATAGTTCCTTCTTTTACGGCAGCAATATTATTATTCGAACTTGTCCATATTAATTCTTGTCCGGCCAATACCTTTCCGTCTTTATCAAATACTTTTGCTGTTAATGGTAAAGATTGCCCTGCTTCTATTTTCTCTATATCCGGTTTGGCTATTTCTACTTTAGCAGGTACTGCGTCCGGGTCTGCATTTAATCTCAACAATTCGAACATGGATTTCTGGTTCTTTAAATCCGTCAATGCACCAAATGCAGTATATGTTGCTTCATAGTAAGTATACTCATCTTCTACGCCTTTCCCATAACCGCTATTTTTCATGTTGCCCTTTATGGTTTTGCTCTTCACGATAGCATTTAGCATAGTTGAATCATTCTTTATCCATTTTTCATCTTCCAATGGATCTATTCCATTTGCTATTAAACCTTGTATAACTCTTCCGGTCGCTGTAGGGCTGTTGGTTCCTTTTTCATAACCGGATACAATATCAAACCCACCGTCTTTATTTTGCTTAGTATTCAAGTAAACAAGTATTTCATCCACTTTAGCCTGTACTCCATCTATATCTTTATGATTCGATAGGGCTGTCAATACTATTCCTTCTGTCTTTATATCCTTGTAGGTGTGTGAACCATCTTTTTTATCGTAAATCGCCATTAATTTTGAAATTATTTTTTCTTCGTCATAATTTCCGCCTGCCATATCCAAAGCTATGACCGACCTTGCTTGTGCTTCTACAGAGTTTTTATCGCTACTTGCCTTTACAAATTCCCCTTCATTTTCTCCATCCGGCTGTTGTGATTCTTCAAGCTCTTTTACAAGATTTCTTATATTAACCTTGTCCTTATACTGCCTTGGGTCTAAATCGGCTCCTATTAATGTTATTATGGATTGAGACAATTGATATGCGGATTTATTGTCTTCATCTATATAAATATGCTTTTGGATATTATCTACATCCATTCCTGCAAGTCTTGCAGCTCCCGTTGCCATCATTTCAAGCCCTGCATTTACTGTGCTTCCGCTGCTGTCTTCCGTCATATATGCTTCATAACATCGTTTCAGGAATTCTATTTCTTCCTCTAAATCTACTGGTACTACAGGTTCTGCCGGTACTTTAGGTTTTACATTCAACTTTATGCTTGCTTTTACATTGCTGTCCGTTTTAGATATTGCAGTAATAGTTACCTCTGTTATTACCTCTGCCTTTTTTGCTGCGAATTTATTAGGTGCATTAAATTCTAATATATCTTTATCTGATACTTCCCAAGTTACCTCTTCGCCGGCTAACACCTGACCGTCCTCATTTAGCACATCTGCTGTTAAACCCATTTCCGAACCCTCTTCAAGCTCAGATATGATTTTCCCGCCTACGAACCTTATTTTTATACTATGAGGCTTTGTAAGATCCAGTTCCTGTTCTTCACCTTTTTTGACTTCACCATACATGGATTTTCCATTCCTTAAATCTACCAATGCTGCAAATGCGCCTATTGTAGCCTTTGTTTCTGTTACTGCTGATGGGCTGTCTGTTGCTTTAAAGCCGGTAGATGTCTTGAATAGAAGTAACCCGTCTAACATGGTTTTGCCACTTTCTATCCATTCTTCACTTAAGGGATCATCTCCTATTGCCATTAATGCCTGAATGACCGATGCAGTACTGGATGCTCTAATTTGTGGGTCTCCGTTGTACTTAAATCCTTCTATGTTTCCATCTGTGTATTGCCTTAATTTAAAGTACTTTTTAATACCGACAATGACTTCCATAACTTCCGTCTTATCCTGATGTTTTGACAATGCTATTAGACCTAAGGAGCTTCTCTCTATATTATCTCCTTCTGCTGAATTCTTTAATTCATAATAGTATTTGGTTCCATCTTTTTTTGCTTTTTTTAAAAGAAGCTCAACTGCATTGCTTTTATTGTATAAATCTTCTGTGCTGCCAACTGAAGCCTCATACATATCCAAAGCTATTACAGACATCATTAAATCTTTATCATCAGGATCAGAATTCCCTAATTTGAAGTTTCCACTTGCCTGCTGTGAATATGTTAATTCCTCTATAAAGTTTACATTATTATAGTTGCTGGGATCTTCTCCCGCAGCTATCAACGCAATTATATTTTCCGCCAATTCTTTTGCCGATGTATAATTGTCCCTAATATACATCTTATCTTTAACATTATCGGAATTTTCTCCATTATGAATCATGGACATGGACAGCAGATAATTGTAATTATATCCTGTTTGTTCATCCAAATATTGCTTAATGTCATTTATATTTCCAATTATTATATTTTCTGTTGTTTTTGGAGTTACAGTTACATCTATAGTTCCTTTTATTTCAGGATTGGAAGTTAATGTTGCTGTTATGGTTACGGTAGTTTCTTCTGCAACCTCTCCTGCCGCAAAGGTATCTAAAAACGAAAATTTTAATACATCAGGATTTGAACTTTCAAATGTTACTTTTTCTCCGTTTGCTTCTTCACCATTGCCACATAAAACTTTTGTATTTATTATTTGATTTCCACCCGGGAATAATGGCGTTACCTGTTTCCCTCCCGGGAAGCTTAATTCAATGCTTGCCGGTTTTGTCGGATCTGCCGGTTCTTCCCCTTCTTTTGTGTATGTAAAAGTTATTGTGTTTTCCTTTTTATCTAATGTTACCGTCTGTGACTCCGGTGTTTCATATCCTTCTATTTCTATTGGTTCAAAGGTATATTCGTTATTCATTTGGTAGTAATTTTCTGATATTTTATCTATTACATTTATTAAATTATAAGTAACCTTTATATCTACATTGTAATTTAGTAAATCATATCCAGAACCTTCTACAGCTACCCATGCTGAACCTTGTTTTTCCGCCTTTTTTAGTTCTTTTCCTACTATGGTTTTGCTTGAAGCTATTTCTTTGCCTTTGCTATCTTTGTATTCAACGGTTACAGCAGCAGGATTTACTATCCCGAAAGTATTCTTGGCTGTTGCTCCTGAATCATTGTATACTTTTACAAGATATAAAATTTTTGTTGTTGTGCCGTTTCCGTTTCTTCTAAATATGGAATTGTCCCTATTAGTACTTGGCCAATTTTCTACTGTATTTGGTATTATTATTTCATCAACCTTGTTGTCTTCAAATGCATTTGCACCTATAGTTTTTAGCCCTTCATGCAATATTACGTTAGTTAATAAGTTTGTTTTAAATGCACCTTCCTGTATTTCCTCTATATTAGACGGAATTTCTATTTCTTTAAGCTGATTTTGCATAAATGCTGAATTACCTATAGATTTCAGATTCTTAGAGAATTCTATTTCAGTTAACTTGTTTCCAAAAAATGCTCTTTCTTTCACTTCCGTAATACTGTCAGGAATATTTAATTTTCCCAACAAATTTCCTTGAAATGCCCACTCACCAACTACCTCTATACTATCAGGCAATTTTAATGTTTTAATTTGAGTTTGTATTTTACTCCCACTAAGGGTTGTATAATAAAAAGCTCTATACCCTATGATTTTTACAGGTACACCGTTTATCTCTTCCGGTATCACCAAATCCACAGGCGGTTTCCCACCCTTATACCCTGTTATAGTACCTGTTTCTTCATCAAACTCAAACGGTGTTTCCTCTGTGACTTGCAGTTCAACCTTATTAGCTTCTGCTTCTTTAGTTACTTTTGAAAGGGTTTCCGAATCAACCAATTGTTCAGGATTTTCTTCCACACCTGCATCAATTTCCATTGCATTTGCAATATTATTAACCGCTAAAGAAACCGGTGACAAAATAATGCTAAGTGCTAATAACATAGATATGAATTTGAAATTAAACCTTTTTTCCATACAAAACCATCTCCTTATTTTTTTTTGTCTTCCCTTCATACAACCCAACAAAAAAAAGCCTTAACCTTACCAAGTTAAGACTTTATAGCTCAAACAATCAAAATAATAATAAATTCATATATCATTAATATTTATCTCTATATCTCTATACATCCTGCCTCAATCCTGGAAGGCTTTTACAATGCTATTTAGGCAGTTCTCCTGACTTATGATCATAGCATATCTTTCACCTTCCCAGGAATATTCCCAGTGGTATGTTAAAAGATCGCTCACCAATTACAGTGGCCGGACCGTTCATGATTCTCACATGATTCTCTTTTAATCCTTTATAAAATAAAGAACCTAAATATTTAATATTAAGTTGTTTTATCGACTTCATTGTATACTTAAGCATGCACCAATGTCAAGACAAAAATTTCAATGAAAAATACACTTTTCCATCCTGATAAAATAAAAACAGCATGAAGTTAATATTCACAGAATAAATTTTTTATTGAAATTTTAAATTGTTATACTTGCATATTTTACGTGTTTAATCTATCATATAATCGTGTTTAATTTTATGATAGGAAGTGTACTACCTTGACAGAAGGAAAAATCTCAAAATCAATAGTATTATTTGCATTGCCAATATTGCTTGGTAACCTTTTTCAACAGCTTTATAGTGTAGTAGATTCAATTGTAGTTGGAAAGGTAATAGGTAAGGAAGCTCTTGCTGCAGTTAGCTCTACCGGCAGTCTAATTGACTTGATTATCGGTTTAATTAATGGAATATTCCTGGGGGCAGGTGTTGTTATTGCCCGCTATTACGGGGCAAGAAACAAAGAAAATATATCAGTTGCTATTCACACAACTATTGCATTTGGATTTATAGCCGGAATAATAGTAACATCTCTTGGAGTTATATTTACCCCATGGTTATTACGTTTAATGGGAACTCCGGATGATGTCTTTGCAAATTCAGTGATATATTTAAGAATATACTTTATCGGAGGAATAGGCATTGTTATATATAATGCCTGTATGGGTATATTTCAGGCTCTTGGTGATAGCAAACACCCACTCTACTATCTGATTGTATCAGCAATTATAAATGCTATATTAGTTATATTGTTTGTAGCAGTATTCAATTTTGGTGTAGGTGGTGCCGCCGCAGCTACAGTTATTTCTCAATTTGTCAGTGCAATTCTTGGCTTTATTGCTCTTACCAATGCGAACGGTAATTACAAAGTAGACATAAAGAAAATAAAAATTGACGGTGAAATGCTTAAAGTCTTATTGAAAATGGGTTTACCTACCGGAATTCAAAACTCTATAGTTGCTTTTGCTAATGTCATTGTCCAGTCAAATATTAATCAGTTTGGTTCAATTGCAATGGCAGGAAGCGGCAGCTATACAAAGCTTGAAGGATTTGCATTCCTTCCTATTACATGTTTTAGTGTAGCTCTTGCAACCTTTATCGGACAAAATCTCGGGGCAAAACAATACGACAGGGCAAAGCAAGGTGCCCGTTTCGGAATAATAGCAGGTGTTTCCTTAACAGAAATAATCGGAATAATAATATGGATATTCGCACCGAAACTAATAGGAATCTTTAATTCTAATCCTGCAGTAATAGAGCAGGGAGTTATCCGAGCAAAAATTATTTGCCTTTTCTACTTCTTGCTTGCACTTTCACACTGCCTGTCCGGAATACTTCGTGGAGCTGGAAAAACTAATGTCCCAATGATTGTTATGTTAGTAAGCTGGTGCCTTATCCGAATAGCCTACATAACAATAATGATTAAAATAATACCTGACATAAGAGTAGTTTTCTGGGCATATCCTTTAACCTGGCTTATCAGCTCTGTTGTATTTCTTATTTACTATAAAAAAACAGACTGGTTGGCAGAATAGAGTCAAAGAGTCAAGAGGAGTCAAGAAAACAGCATCTTTGTCCCCTTGACTCCCATCTTACTTAAATAGCAATATTAATACTTGATAAACTTGTCCCCTGAAACACCGCAAATACTGCATTTATCAGGTCTGATTTTCTCAATATTACCGCACACAGGACACAGATAATAGAAAACTTCCTCTGTTTCATCATAGATGTAGCCACAAACAGAACACACATACTTTTCCATATTAGTGCCTCCTTCGCTTATTTATTTATATTTAAAAGTATCTTGAACAGATACTTCTAATATACTTTTAAATCCATGGTTGCTGTATGTGTTTGTCAAGTGAAATTTGACCCTTTTTTAAATTTAATTCTGACCCCATAATGGCAAAAAATTATAAGGGCTGTAACATGTCCTGAGTTTCTTTCAAACGGTAAGAATTACCATTCATATAACAACATATGACTTATGAGTAAGTCTATCAATCATAGCAGCAGTCATGACAGGATCCTTGAAAATTTCTTCCCATCTTTCAAAGGATAAATTTGTTGTTATGATTGTACCTTTTCTTTCAGCTCTTAATGATAGGTGAGTAAATAATAGTTCTGAGCTTTCTTTATCAAAAGAAATCCAAGTTCATCTAAAATTAATAAATCATATTTTTCTATTTGATTTTCAAATGCTATAAGTGTTTTCTGAGATTAATTTCTGCTTGTTTTATTTTATCTTTCATATGGCAACCGCCTCCCGATTCATACCTTGAATTTTGAATAGATTGTCATACTTTAGCAACTGTGTTTTCATCCAAATCAATATTCTCTACAAATACTTTATCAATTACTATTCCATAATTTCATTATGCCAATTTAATTCATCAGCCGCATCATCAAATTCCTTCTGATCACATATCTTGCCAACGGTTAAATGAGGACAATATATTATCTTTCTAAATATAAATTTTTCTAATAACCCACTATATAACTTATAACCCACTCCTTTGCTATTCACTGTAGATCATGTTTATACTATTTATTTTTCTGAATTTCCAAATATTTGTTCACAATTAATTTTGCATTTTGGGAAATGTCTTTAGTTCCGTCCACTCGCAAAACTGGGCAAGATAACTCTGTCGCCCATTGTTCAATCCTTGATATAGAACGTGAGGCTACGAAATCAACAAATTTTATGTGTTGTTCGTACATATCGCCCCCTTTGCGGATGCGTTCTCTGTGTTTATCGTACTCTCGTTGTTCTATGCGTTTAATACGCAGTTCTATCGGTGCCGAGATAAATACAGCGAGTTCGTAAAATTTTGGAATTATGTCACCAAAGTCTCCAGTGACTGCCGAGATGACAAAAGAACGATGTTTCTTTATGTCAGAGAGTATTGAGTTCAAGCAGTCTTCATAAGATCGTTCTACCGTGTATGGAATTTCTGATTTTTCAAAGTGATAATCCTCTATGTCCATATGTTTAAAATTCAACATGTTAGCCAACTCACGTCCAAGCGTAGTCTTGCCGCTTCCGTTTGCCCCAAATATGATTATACCGTGTGGGTTACTCATTTTTAGATCTCCTGACCACTTTATAAATAATTCGACATTAATTTATTCATTTTTATTCTTACTTAATCCATATATGACCTTATAACTATAACTTTATTAATATAATATATATATCTGAAGTTTTCTTAGTAGTTTCATCTAACTCGATTACTTCCGCTTCCAAAATATCGTCAAGCAACCAAACCCCTTCAACCTTTGAAATTGTATTTTTGTACATTTTCACTCCATCAATACCGTCTATAAAATAATATAGCGGATAATTTACCTTAGCAGTGTTTTCCGTTACATCAGTTACATAAATATTAAACCAATCCTTAATTACATATGTCCTTGAAGCACTGTGTACTGCATCATTGGCATATAGATGACTTTCATAATCCTTATATATAGGTATGTCTCCTATATGAGTTATGTTATATATTATCTCTTTATTTGAATAAGTGTCAAGCAAAAACTGTTCTATATCTTTTGCTGAATTAAACCCATATTTATTATCATAAACCTTACAATATGAATTAAAATCTTCATCTTCAATATTTTCTTCAAGATCTATTGAGAATCCAATACCTATTGCTATATCATTTGAAATCAAGCTATTCTTAATCAGTTGTTTTACTATATCTACTAATTCTCCGTCATAATATCTAAGCTCACCGTCAACTATTATTCCTCTTGGTCCTTCTTGGTTCTTTTCATTTTCTGTTATTTCTAAAAAATTGTCCTCCTCTTTTTCAGGATTATCAATTACAACTTTATTGTTAGCTAAACAAGATGTTAGACTTAATATAAACAGCATAGTAGATAATAAAATTATTGTATATTTAAATTTATCATTGCCCCTTCCCCTTGCACCATAAGATTTTAACTTGTTGAATATAATATAAAGAATGCGAATTAACTGAGCTGCTCAATTATATTTATTTTGCTATATTTTAAAGGTATTTGATTAAAAAATATATAGTGACAAGTATGAGTGAGATGCCTACTATAACCCAATCTTTTTTTGTTGATTTAAGTCCCATTTTATGACCAATAAAAGCTCTAATTAACCCCGAAGTAGTTGTTGTTATCAGTGACAATGTAGTAATAACAGCCATAATAATAATAGATGTATATGATAACTCAGCATAAATCATCAAGTACAAAGAAATCATAGAAATTGCATAACTGATACCACTTATACCTTGCATCTTATGCCATGACTTATATTTTCCCTCCATATCTGATTCACCTCCAAAAAAATAAATATACTTTATTGCACAATTTAATACTTATGTTCATCTATAGTATATAAATCATCCATCCATTTATCAACCTAATATTCCCAGTTTCTATCTGTCATCACTCAAATTACCCTATGTCATCTATAAAACGCCCTATTTTTAAGGGTCAAAAAACGGTGTTTTTCCACTATTTTTCGACCCAAATTTCGTCCTCAAACCACTACATGTTGTGGTCAATCTCTATTATTTCTCCTTAGAACCACAATACGTCATCAGAATTATACTCTCAACATGGAGATAATATCCCTACAAAGTAGTTTTAATGTTCACAAACAGTTTGCTTTTTTTACTTTATTTAATGGCAAGCAAAACGTTCCCCTGCCTTCTCTGCCTTTGCCTATTATTGGAACCCTTGTTTTTATTTATTATTTAAATATCCTTGACTATTCATATCCCCAACATCTCTTGGATGAGAAAAATAAAAGTGAAGGTATCTGTTTTCAGCAATCTGATATATCCTGTAATGATATATTTGTGGATACTCATCTTCTTCATTAGCACGACGATAGTTTAAGGTATATGGTACATATTCATTTTCTGAAATATATTCCTCCAAATCCACCTTCGGAAAATCAGTTAATGTAATCAGATCATCAAAAATATTGTCCGTAGAATCTGTAATAGTCATTTTAAACTCATCCCAGGAATCTAAAGGATATCTGGGGCAATAGATTGCAATATGGTTTTTTGGATAATAACCTGTTAAATCACTATATATAGCATAATATAAAGAATTACGGTCTAAATCCACTCTCCATAAATCACTGTCGCTGGCATAGGAAGCTAAATAACTGTTACACATAACATCCAAATCTTCAGAAGTAGGAATGGTAGTAAAACTCAGTACCAGGGCGCAACAATTACCCAAATCACCATCAGGATAAATTTCCCCTTGTAAAAACAAATATTCCGTATCAGATATTTTGTATACAATATTCCCATTACTTCGTATAATATTTTCAGCATCATAAGTACCGAGCGCCTCTGCTTTCAATGCTAATTCTACAAAGGAAGATGGAGGCAGCCCGGAGAACTTATAATTATCCAAAGGAATAATTGAAAACGAAGTGTCTATATTAAACTCTAAATATTCAGGAATAGAAATATAATAGGCACCTGCATAGAATATTTCGTTCAAAAGCGATAATTTCAAAGTGGACCAATTCAAATTATAAAAAGTATATGAATTGCCTGCCAATTTTCTCACCGAATCCTCAACTACACTGTAGGTTGAAGGAATATCTGTGTTAATTACAATAGGCTCAAATGACTCTTCCGAATTTTCGTCAGAACCATCATTGTCTGTAATAACCTCTTTGTTTGTATTGTCATCTTCTGCAATATTATTATAAGCAACGTTATTGTCAGTATCTTTAATTTTATTGTTAATACTGCAAGCTGTCAAAGCCGATATAAGTAATATAATCAATATATAAATAATTTTAAATTATTGATTTAGGTAGAAATTGTTATTGGCATGGTTATACCTATTATCTGTGATACCGGGTATGTGTTTGACGCATTTATCGTAAATTCCTGATAAACTACGAAAAGTTTAAAAACTTGTCAAAACTTGTCCCTTTTTTGCAGTTCGAATACATATATATAATGAAAGCACATATCAACTATGTGCTAAAGACACACATATTCGAATAGTGTTCAAGAAAAGAAAGGAAGTGATCAATGGAATAAAAATATTTAATCATTATTTCAGTTATTTGTATTTGTTGGTATTGGGATGGGAGTACATTTATTTAGAAAAGCAAAATATTACCTCTATCAATCCTACAGTTCGCATTTTTTAGTATTTAGATTTATATTGAAAAGATGCGATACCAATGAAAATTAAAATGGTGGCAACTTTTCTCTTAATAGGAATGATATTTATAAACCAAAATATTCCTGTATTTGCAGAAACATTGCCAAAAAAATGTGGTTCAAGGTGTAGGTATAATTAACGGAGTCTCTATTACTTCAAACATATCTGCAACATTAACATTAGAGTACAAGGGTCTCTTTGGATAGTCACTTGAGAACTCTTGGAGCATAAGTTCAAAAGAAGAATCGATATCGCTTTTTGCAACGAATGCTGTCGCAAGAGGATATATATATATAGCCTTAGTTTAACTTCAAAAGTGACAACGAATGGGGTAACAGAAACAGTGAATATCTCTGTAGAAGGAAGAAATTAGAATGGAGTGAATATCAATAGGTATATATTAAATACGAAATGAGACAATTTACACAGCAAAATCGATTTTTAAGACGATTTTAAAAAGATAATGCAAAAATTATTGTGATATTGCATATGAATTTTTAGTGAAATTTTGATACTACATATGACAAAGGAGGATTATGAATATGGGTGGAATAATTTTTCATGAAAAGAAAGCAACTTTTACTGATGGATATAAGGCATGGGGCGATGTCACTCTGCCAACTAACAGCGTTATGCTGGGAAGCGGAACACCTACTTTTGTTTCGTATGCTATGTTTGGATGTCATAATAAGTGCCGGTAACTTTGATGCGGGTATCCAAGTCTATGGTGGCGGAAAATATAAGCTTATTCTTAATGGTGGAACTGTATTAAAACCACAAACAAATGGATCAAGGTGGTATGAGACAGCAGCATTTACTATAAGTAACAACACTTCAACTTTGACGGTTGAGCTTATTTATTCGTCGAGCACTGAAGGAAAGGTTACCATCAGTGGTTTTGGTAAATCATTGTCTGCGGATTTTGATGAAGGTATGTGGCAAAACAAATTTCAGAATGGAGTTAAGTTCTGGAAAGAGATGACTATTGCATCAAATTTGAATCCCTTTACTGATTTGTGGTCATCAAGTAATATAACAAAAACGCAAACTGTATATATGAACGATCTAACATTCAAGGAAGTAAAATTGTTGAGACATTCAGGTGGGTCAACGCAGTATAGTTTGGATTCCAACTGTACGACAACTACCGGAACCCCAAAGCTTGATCCATACACTTCAGGTTCTATGCCTGCTTGGCAGCAGATGAGATACGGAGGTACACCAACTTCGGGATCAACAAACTTGTTCAGTATTGACTGTAGACCATTATAATTATATAATTAATTAAAAAATTTCTGTAATTTGTCCAAGAAAGTCTTGACTGCTTAAATTTATGCGGTCAAGACTTCAAGGCTTGTGTTGAAGCAGCATCACAGAAATATATTTTCGTTTTGAAAGGTGGTTTTTATGTTAGATTTGAAAAATTTATTTAGGGCAGCAGCAATAACACTCATGCTTATTTCACTTGTCTTTACACCTATGGTTGCATTTGCAGAAACTGAGGGACAAACGCTCGTTAAGGAATCCGGACTCTCCGTAAAATGGATTGAACCAGAAATGAACTATAAAAGTATTTACGCTAATTATTTCTTTAGCGAAGGGTTTGGCGTGATTCATGTTATCATGGATGGCAACATTTCTAAATTTGGAATCGTGGACGAGACAGGCGAAATAGTAATACCTGTCATATATGATGATTTAGGAAGGTTTTCAGAGGGATTATGTTATGCCCGATTAGGCAGCAAAAAAATATTTATTGACAATGCAGGCAAGGAAATACTTAATGTAAGTGATTATGATGAGGTGGGCACCTTTCGTAATGGATTTGCCCAAACTATATCAAAGGGGAAATTTGGTCTGATTAATAAATCAGGGGATGAGATACTGCCATGCAATTATGATGAGGTTTTTAACAATGAGAGTGGTTTAGTCTGGGCACGTAAGAATGGTTTCTATGGTTTTTTTGACAACCTTGGCAAAGAAATAAGCGGGATGATATATAGCAATATAGGAGTTCATGGATACAATGACTTTGAAAAATTGATGGTTGTTGAAAAAGATGGGAAATTTGGAGTAGTAAACAACCAAGCCGATGTGGTGGTTCCTATTATATATGAAAATGCCATTGTTTGTGATAACGAAATTATTGCATTGTCTGAAGACGGCAAATGGGGATATGTAAATATCAAGGCTGAAAACATTACTCCGTTTATATTTGATTATCCCGGAAAGTTCAGTGAAAACCTTGCAACTGTGTCTGTTAACGGAAAGTACGGCTATGTAGATAAACAAGGCGAGACGGTGATCCCATATCAATATGATTCCGCATCAGATTTTTATAAGGGTATGGCCAGTGTTACTGAAATTGTTAATGGCGAGCATCGTTATTACATTATAGATAAAACCGGCAAAAAGCTGGCTGAGCATAAAGATTATCCCGTTAAGAGGCAAGGTGATGCATTAATAGGCCAGCATGAACCTGTCGGGGGATTGGTTGAATGGTTTGGTGCTCCAAGTTACATGGAGGCTGTTTTGGATGGTGAAGGTAACAGGCTGACAGATTTTTCATATACAAATATTTCAGAATTTAAAGAAGGCGTCGCTGTTGCCATGCGATATGGAACATCCTTATATGGGGTGATAAATAGATATGGGGAAGAGGTTGTTCCATTTATATTTGATAGTATAGAAAT
>ENA-UOOK01002776-UOOK01002776.1-fermentation-metagenome-genome-assembly--contig:-NODE-2776-length-20858-cov-4.119454_pt1 | contig 20858 bp, 18 predicted proteins | sample MGYA00245777_ERZ724023 | MGnify/ENA primary metagenome ERZ724023 (study PRJEB28704, sample SAMN03018312) | fermentation metagenome | biome: anthropogenic terrestrial biome; feature: soil; material...
ATGCCTGCCTGACGGGCCCAAAGTGGGTACTGTTACCCTGTCTCCGCGAGGGGATTGGAGAATGCCCAGCGATGCTTCGGCAAAGATGTGGCTTTCGGAACTTGAAAATTGCCAGAATGAATAGGAAAATTGCTATTTTGGACTATGTATACCGATTATAAACTCAATAGCGATTTCCAGGCAGTCTAATTGATTGAGGCGTTCAATGCCTTCCCTGGGCGTTCTGTAGCTATATGGAGTCATGGCCAAAAGATCGGCCAGATCTTCATGGGAATCCAAATAAATGGTTGACTTGATTCGAACCTGATCCAGACCCTGAAAAGAGGGGAGATCGGGTTCTTTTTCATCGTTTTCATAGGGCTCGTCATAAAGAATGGATTTCAGCTCAAAGAGATGCCTTTTTCCGGGTATGACGGTAACAAGGTTCCCGTTCTTTTTAAGCGCTCTGACAAATTCCCCGTCACAGGCCGGCGCAAAAGCATTTAAGATAAGGTCGGCCCGACTTGTTTCAAAGGGGAGCTTAAACAGGGATGCCACCAGAAAAGTGATTTCTTTATTTCTGCCGGCAGCCAGACGTATGGCCTCCTTGGAGATATCCATGCCCATGACGGAACAGGGATAATTATTTTCTGCAAATGAACGCTGGAGGAAGTTTGTATAGTACCCGTCACCGCAGCCCGCATCCAGAAGGAGGCTCTCTTTTTCCTTCACGGCAAGGATTTGGGTAAAAACTTTACATAGGCCCCGGGCAAGAGGTTCATAATATCCCTTATCCAGAAATCTCTTTCGGGCTTTGGCCATCTCTTTATTGTCTCCCGGGTCTTTGCTGTTTTTATACTGACTCAACAAAAGGTTGGCATAGCCTTTTGAGGCGATGTCAAAGCTATGGCGCGATGAGCAAATCAGGGTTTGGCCGGTTTTTAAAAGCTTTTGGTGGCAGACGGGACAAATAAGGTGCTCAAATCTACTCATAAACTCTCCGCTTCGTCATTTGGCGCTTTCGAAATCTTCGATTTCGTCAATAGGTGGGGTTCTTCTTTTTGCTGTCGCATGGTACCTATTATAAACCATTATTGCGCCGGTAGGCCACCTCACCGCCAATTACCGTGGCAGATATATTCAAATTGCCATCCAGCAGCACCAGATCGGCATCCTTATCTAATGCGATAGATCCTTTTCTGCCGTCGATATGGATGAGCTTGGCCGGATTGCTGGTCAAAAGGGGAATAAGTTCTTCAAGGCTTCTGCCTGTAAATTGAATCAGATTTTTAAGGGCCTGGATGGTGGTCAGGGTGCTGCCGGCCCGTGTCCCATCAAGTAGCTTGGCGTCGCCGTCCTTAACAAACACATCGTTGACGCCCAGCTTATATCTTCCATCGGGCAGTCCGGCTGCCATAATGCTGTCTGTCACAGCCACTACCCGATCAAGTCCCTTTGTTTTCAGCAATAGTCTTATAATGCCCGGATGCAGGTGCCGGCCGTCACAGATGGCTTCGCAATAGATATCACTTTCCAGCGCTGCTCCTGAGATAGCAGGGGCGTGCTGATGCATGAGTTTCATGGCGTTAAAAGTGTGGGTCGAAGCAGTGGCTCCGTTTTTTATACAGGTCATGGCGGTTTCATAATCCGCGCCGGAATGTCCCAAAGCCACAACAACGCCCAGGCTGACAAGATCTGGGATCATTTCGGGCACTCCTTCGACCTCGGGGGACACGGTGATATATTTGATGTGGCCGCCGGCTGCTTCCTGATATTTTTTAAATAAAGTCAGGTCCGATTTTATGAGCAGGGCTTCTGGCATAGCGCCCTTATAGGCCGATGAAAGAAAAGGACCTTCCAGATGTATGCCAATGAGCTGGGCGCCGCAGGGCCGGCTGTCCATGCTCTCTGCAGCCTGATGAATACACCACAGAGTTTTTTCCTCGGTATCGGTCAGAATGGAGGCCAGAAAGCATGTGGTACCCTGGGAAGCAAAAAACCTGCTGATTTTGTGCAGATCATCAAAGCCGGAATGATTCACGTCAGCCCCCATGCCGCCGTGGGTGTGGATGTCAATAAAACCGGGAACGATTTTTTGATGCTCCCCATCCAACTCAGGCAGCGATTGGCTGTTTGTTTCTTCTTTAAGAGAGAAGATGCGGCCGTTCTTTACGGTGATATTGGTTTTTTGAAAACTTCCGCCCACAAGAACATTTCCGTTCCGTATAAAAAGATCCATACGCCTTAAGCTCCTTTACTAAATGCCTATCAATAGAGCGTTAGAATGCCCTTTGAGCGGCAATATTATTGACCGTAAGAAGAGCATCAGGGTGACGCTGTACTAAACTTACCGGGAATTTAGCCGATATTTCGCCATAGGCTGCCTGACGGACAACCGACCGGTGCCATTCCCTGAAACAATAAAGCCGTATTTTGCGGGCTCCTAAAATTTCTTTCATACCGATGGTTATACAGCGTTTGGGCATGGCATCGATAGCCCCGTTCAGATCACCTACCGCATTGATAGTCCGGGTTTCTCTGGAGATGTCCAGCTTGCGGGTAGTAAGGACTGCAAAGGCGTCAGGCGTAAGTTTTTCCTGGGGCTCGTTAAAAGCAATATGACCGTTGATGCCTATACCGCCGAAGGCGATATCCACTCCGCCAAGCCGGTTAATGGTGTCAAGGATCCGGTCCGGCTGGGAAGGGTCAGGAAAAATTCGTTGTTCTTCCGGCATTGCCAGCTCAGGGTCCAGTTTGGAATAAACATTTCGGTGCATATGGCCCCGGAAGCTCAGGGGATGTTCCATGGAAATCCATTGGTCATTGTCATCCAGGTATTCGTCCATATTGATAAACCATACATTTTTCAAGGAAATCCTGTTTTTGTTTACTAAACGCACAAAAATAGGATATTGGCCGACAGGTCCTACCGGACATATAAAGACAGTATGTTTTCCCGATGCATTGTTGCGGGTAATTTCGTCGATCATCTCTGCGGCCATCTCATAGAAGACTTCTCCCGAATCACCCAGCTTTAAAATTGGAATTTTAGCATTACGGCCGAATTCCTCTGCAGAAAGATTAAAATAATTCATGGAATAACCTCTTTTTCACTGATTTATTCAATATACAAGTCTATATACAAGTCTATTTTTTACGGAATCAAGCTTTTTAATCGGCATCAATACAGCAAATGAATAGACTCTATTTTGGCAACCATATTATATCATAACGCATACCGAAATTTGCCTGCATTTACCCAAACGTTTGGCTAATTTGCGAGAAGGCTGAGTTGTGAAATATGATACCATCAAAATAAGTAAAAATGAAAATGGGCACAAATATTTTATCGTGTTTTCCACAAAAGGAGGCAGAAATTTGAAGTATATTTTTTTGAATTTAAAGCGTTTTGACATTCCTAAAGAATTAGGCGGTGTTAACGGGTTAGCCCCGGTAAAAGAGTGGGGAGAATATATTGTTCGGAATACCCAGGACAGTCTGAAAAAGTACCATGCGGATGAAGCCGAATTTGCCATGTTTTTCCCCGAAGCGCACCTGATTGGCGCCGTTGGAGCTCTTCATGAAGGAAGCCCTGTAAAGGTGGGCTGCCAAAGCGTTTTCCGCGACGACACTTCTGTGGGCGGGAATTTCGGCGCTTTTACGTCCAACCGTACAGCCAATTCCGTGAAAGCCATGGGCTGTGAAGCTGCCATTATTGGCCACTGCGAGGAGCGCAGGGACAAGATGGGTATTTTACAGGAGACAGGTGTCCATAATGCTGATGTGGTGAACAGTTTGCTGAACAAGGAAATCCAATGCGCGGTGAAAGCGGGGCTCAAGGTCCTTTACTGTATCGGTGAGACCGCCGAAGAGCAGCCCGAATGGCAGAACACTCTGAAAAAACAGCTTGAAATCGGACTTCAGGGTATTAATGCCAGTAAAGTAGTCATCGCCTATGAACCGGTATGGGCTATCGGACCGGGAAAAATACCTCCGGACAGAGATTATATCCAGATGGTGGGCCGCTTTGTAAAAGAGGTGACCGGTGGGGCTCCGGTAGTATATGGCGGAGGGCTTAAAAAGGATAACGCAGAGATGCTCGCCTCCATTCCCGAAATTGACGGCGGCCTGATAGCTCTCACCCGGTTCAGCGGAGATATTGGCTTTTATCCTGATGAATATCTTGAAATTATTAAAAACTATATGGGCAAGTAAAATATTGTAAAGGAAGTGGGTTTTATGAAATTATCTTTTGAATATGGACAAGGTACCATGGAGGCTAACCTGCCAGACAATACCGATGTGTTTATACCGGGAGAAACAGTAGCCGATCCGCCCTATCTTGAGGATGTATATACGGCAACCCGGCAGTCGATTTTGAACCCTATCGGTATGGAGCCCCTGTCCAAGCTTGCAAAGAAGGGTTCCAAGGTCACTATTGTTTTCCCCGACAGGGTAAAGGGCGGCGAGCAGCCGACAGCCCACCGAAAAGTAGCTATTCCTATTATTCTGGAGGAACTGTACAAAGCAGGGGTGGAGAAAAAAGACATTCTCTTGATCTGCTCAAACGGACTGCACCGGAAAAATACCAAGCAGGAGATCTTCAACGTACTGGGCGAGGACCTGTTTAACCAATTCTGGTATACCCATCAGATCATTAACCATGATAGCGAAGATTACGAACACTTGGTGGATCTGGGCAAGACAAAGCGCGGAGATCCTGTACTAATGAACAAATATGTCTATGATTCCGATGTGGCTATCCTGATCGGACATACGCAGGGCAACCCCTACGGCGGTTATTCGGGGGGCTACAAGCATTGTTCAACAGGTATCACCCATTGGAGATCCATCGCCTCCCACCATGTGCCCGAGGTCATGCACCGGGATGACTTTACGCCTGTCAGCACACACTCTCTGATGAGAAGCAAATTTGATGAAATCGGTCAGCATATGGAAGAAAAAATGGGCAAAAAATTCTTTTGCTGCGATGCCGTGCTGGATACAAAGTCCCGCCAGATCGCTGTGTTCAGCGGTTATGCCAAGGATCTTCAGCCATTGTCCTGGGAAGTTGCCGATAAGCGCACCTATGTGCATTGGGCGGAGAAGAAATATGATGTTATGGTATTCGGCATGCCTCAGTTCTTCCATTACGGCGACGGCATGGGCACCAACCCCATTATGATGATGCAGGCTCTTTCAGCCCAGGTAATTCGCCACAAGCGAGTGATGAGCGACAAATGCGTTATTATCTGCTCTTCTATTTGCAACGGCTATTTCCACGACGAGTTGTTTACCGGCTATCGGAAGATATACGAAATGTTCCAGCACGATTATATGAATACCCTCGCCGATATGGACCGCTACGGGGAGCTGTTCGGCACCAATGAAGAATATATCCGGAATTATCGTTTCGGAAACGGCTTCCACCCGTTCCACGGATTCTCCATGATAAGCTGCGGCCATATTGCCGAGATGAATACTTCCGCCATCTATATTGTAGGCGCTCAGGATCCCGGCTATGCACGGGGCATGGGCCTCAAGACAAGAGCGACCTTCGAAGAAGCTCTGGAAGATGCCATGAAAAAGTATGTAGGCCCCAATCCAAACATTTTGGCGCTGCCTCTCACCTTCAAAACGGCTGCCGTTCACCTTTGTATGAAAGACGGCGAAAAGGGAACTTATGGAATAGACTCATGCCATCATTGCTAGGCATTGGCCTTTAAGCAAAATAAAATGGAAGCTGGAAGCAATAGGACAGATGATTTATACAATAGAAAACGACGCATTAAGGGTGCAAATAAACAGTTTGGGCGCAGAATTATGGTCCCTGTGGGATAAACGCAGCCGTACCGAATTTTTATGGCAGGGGGACCCGTTGGTCTGGCCGAGAAGAGCGCCGACCTTATTTCCGGTTTGCGGAAGATTAAAGAATGACCAATACACGGTGTCGGGCCGTACCTTTAAATTGCCGATGCATGGTTTTGCACGGGATTTTGAGCATATTGCCCTAGAGCAGGACAAAACCTCGGTGACGTTTCTATTGGGCTCCAATAATGAAAGCATAAAACTCTATCCCTATTGCTTCCGCCTTTATACCAGGTTTGAGCTGGCAGAACACCGGCTGATCCATTCCTTCCGGGTAGAAAACTTAAATGATGCCGAAATGCTTTTCAGCCTCGGGTATCATACCGGGTACAAATGCCCCTTTGATGACAGCCATTCCATTGAGGATTACAGCTTGATTTTTGATGAAAAGGAAACGCCTGTTGAAATCCTTTGCCATGACGGGTTTTTGAGCGGGGAGAAAAGTGTGTATTTCGAGAACAGGAGATGCATTCCCCTAGGCGATGAGCTATTTCCCGCAAGCTTCATCCTGTCAAATTTGAAATCGGATTTTGTATCATTGGTGGAAAAGGATACCGGAAGAGCGATAAAAGTGAGCATTCAAAATTTTCCACATGTTGTATTTTGGTCTGCACCGGGTAAGGTAAAATTTGTTTGTATAGAGCCCTGGTATGGTTTGCCCGACCCCAATAATACGGTTGGGCGGTTGGATCAAAAGCCGGGCATACAGAAGCTGCGGCCAAACCAGCACTTTGCCTGCAAGATGACCATAGATTTAGGAAAGCAAGAAGATACTATAAATTTTAACGAGGTGGAGCAATGTCTTTGATACCTTTAAAACCATTATTGGATTACGCCACAAAAAACCGTATTGCCCATGGAGCATTCAATGTAAACATGATCACACAGGCTGAGGCTGTTATAGAAATCCACACTATATTCCAAAGCGCTGCAATTATACAGGGGGCTGATTTGGCCAATGCGTTTATGGGTGGCAGGGCAGATTTTATGAATGGCACCCTGGAGGATAAAAAGCTCGGTGCAAAACGGATCGCCGATGCGGTCAAAAGAATAGCCAAAACCACAAATATTCCCATCGTGCTGCATCTGGACCACGGCAAAAGCTTCGATGCTGTAAAAGCGGCAATCGACGCCGGATATACATCGGTCATGATCGACGGATCCAGTCTGCCTTACAGCGGCAATGTCGAGCTCACAAGAGAAGTAGTACAATACGCCCACGCAAGAGGAGTCAGTGTCGAAGGTGAGCTGGGTGTTCTTGCCGGAGTAGAGGATGATGTGTTTTCGGAAGCTTCGACTTACACAAACCCCATGACGGTATGCGACTTCTTCAGGAAAACGGGCTGCGACTGCCTTGCCATATCCTACGGTACCAAGCACGGCGCCGTTAAAGGAAACAATATAAAGCTGAGAAAAGAGATTGCCATCGCGTCGATGGAAAATATGAGACACGAAGGAATTGAAGGGGCATTGGTTTCTCATGGCTCCTCCATGGTTCCCAAGTACCTTGTAGATGAAATCAATGAATTGGGCGGAAAGCTTGCAAATGCCGTGGGAATCCCTGTATATGAGCTGTTGGAAGCCATCCCCTGCGGGATATCGAAAATCAATATAGACACTGATATAAGGCTTGCAGTGACCAGAAATCTGCGCCGCATGTTTATTGAAAACAGCTTGGTCAAAAAAGAATTCCCCAAGATATGGGAACTGATGCAGGCACAGCCCGAACAATTTGATCCCAGGTATTATCTGGTACCCATTATGGCTCCTTTGATCGGCGGCGAAAATCGTGACGGCGAAGCGTGGAGCACCTTGCTGCGCGGTATCAAACGCGGGGTTATGGAGGCCGTGGGAAGTGCAATCGTCCAGTTTGGTTCCGTAGGGGACGCACCGAAGATCCCTCAGATATCATTGGAAGAGATGGCTGATATTTATAAGAAAAAAGTTTAATCTTGTAAACGGGGTAAATAGTAATTACTAATAATGAGGGATAATCATTTTTGATTATCCCTCATTATTAGTTTTATCAGAGATTTGACGCTTTAGAGAAAAAGTACTTTTCTTCTTGGCTTTTGACGCCTGCAGAATGGGAAAAGCAAGGATAAATACTGTTCCGGCATTCTCCTGGCTTTCTACATGCAATTTTCCGAAGTGCAGTTTCACAATCTGCTTGACATAAGTAAGACCAATCCCCCAGTTGTAATTAGAATTCTTATCGGTATAGAAGGGCTCGAAGATCTTCTTCAGTTTCGCCTTGCTCATCCCAATGCCATTATCTTCAATGCGTACAGCACACCAGTGGTGATCCTCTTTAATTGTGATGATAATCTTGCCGCAGCCGGCCCGGTCACCGGCCTTTACTGCACTGCAGGCGTTGCTGAGTATATTATATACGGCCTCGCTTAAGTACGGCATATCGGCAAGTATCATAGGATCGTAAGTGTTCCGGAACTCGCAGTCAATGGCTCCAAGCCGGCTGCTGAGTCTTTCCAGCGCATTGTCAACTACGGCTGAGAGCCGGCAGGGAGCCAGACTCATGGTATTCTGCCTGAATACCTGATATAACTTTTCGATACGGGTAGTCATATTCTCGTTTATGGAATGGAGTTCAGCAATGCAGTGCTTTATCTCATCCGGATTTACGCCGGTGGAATCCATGTCCTGAGTGAGGTGGCGAAGAATAATCTGCTCTGAAAAGAGCTGGTTTTTAATGCCGTGTATGAACACCTGAATACCCAATTGTGCAATGTTGAGCTGCCGTTCCAAAAAGATATTGTCCTGGTGCTCTTTTTTTACGATGCTGGTAAAACGAAACAGGGCAAACAACCCCATTATGATAAAGAAGGCAAATAAACCCAGCAGAAGGTACCAGGCGGTGATAGAAAACCGCAGCTTATAGAATTTGAAGCCTATATCAAAAAGAGCATATTTTGAATAGTACATCATGCTCAAGGGGTTGATCTGGCAGAAAATTACGAAATACAGGATCATATTGGTAACGAACAGGATGATATACCTGAGCTGCTTTTTGACCCAGCGAATATTTTGGTTAAAATATTCCTTTATAATCAATACGATTGAAATAAAAAGGTAGGCGGCCATATAAATATTGCCAAGGATATACAGAGAATCACGCTGGTCGCTGGAAAAACTTTTTAAGAGCAGCGGATCGGCGGCAATGGAATGAAAAAGCGGCAAAACTAATGCGAATAATCCGGCCAGGCGGCGCTTTTGCAGTATGCCTACCAGATGCAGGGCAAACATCATCAAAAAGTAAAGGAAAATGCTTCTTCCCCATAAAAGAAGACGTGAAATGTTATCAATGGTGATAATAAACCGCTGAATATACTGCCTGATATTTATGGTCAGAAAGAAGAAAATCTGCTCATTGTAAATGAGGCCGCCCATTTTGGCGTAGTAAAACATGAGACCTATATTGGCAAGAATAAAGCCGATGAAAAGGCCGCTAAGCCAGATAGACTCCTTGTTCCGGTTATTGAAAACGAAAACAAAGAGGGAAATGATCATCATTATTAAAGTTAAAATAATCAATTTATTTCACCAGCTTTACTTTTGTTCATCCCATCGGCACGCTTTATTGCGAATACAATAAGCTTCCCGTTCGCAATCTTCGATTCATAATTTAGCGCCATGAGTGATGTTATTCTTTTACTCCACAAACACAGGAGAAATAAAGGCGCAGCTGGAATTTGTCTGATAGATCTCGGCATGATAGAAATCGCAGTCTTTTTCCCTGTCTGCATCCGTATAGCTAAGCTTCAGGCAATACTGGAGCTGGGGAACAGCCTGATAAATCTTAAAGGACTGTGAGTTAAAGGGCTTCATCGGGCATACCAGACTATGCTCAAGGAGATCCGAAACAGACAGTGAGAAATTCTTATTGTTGATCTTACCGGTGATCCGGGTTTTAAGATCGCCTTCAACCTCCAGGACAATAGCAGAGGTAGAAGGATGAAGCGGGGATATATTCTTCACCGTTTGACAAATCCATTCCAGGCCGTTTTCATCGGAATTAAGAATGCGGTTGTCAATGCTGTTGACGTTGTCGCTGGCAGAAAGGTCTGCTGAAGGAGCCAGAATGCTGCGGCCGCGGAAACATTTTTCCACATCGGTGAGGATACCGTTTTCTATCTTGACTGAACCGTTCCAGGTAAACAGATCCTGGTTGTTGCCCCAGCCCATCTCGATGCGTATCTTATATCTTCCCTTTTCGTTAACCCCGGTCAGGCTTTCGCCGTTTATGATTCTAACAGGGCGAAGATTCTTATACAGAACAACCTTATCGATAAAATGGCTGGCTTTCATGTCGAAAACAATTTCACGGGGCTGGCTGCCGGCGCGGATGAATGATCCGAATGGAGCGCCGTTAACAGTAAAATCGCAGCGGATACGGTCACCGGTCACGGCATAAGTATGTCCTGCGCAAATTGCATTAAATATGCTATCCCTGGTCTTTTCCCCGCACAGCACTGCCAGCTTGCAGTCGCCGTAGGAACCGGGGTAACCGGCGTGGTGGTCGGTGGAACCGACAAAGCTAAACCGTTTGCCCTGCCTCAGGCCTTCATAAACCGTATTGTGGGTATCGCGTGCCCCCATATTATGGTAATAGGGATAAGGTGCTTTGTCGCTCATGGAACAGCCATGCTTTGAACACACTTCCACCACCGGACTGATCGTGCGGTCAAAAGCATTCCAGTCGATCCCCCGATAACCTGAAGCGTAGGCTATGTGATGGGGAACCATGATGGCCCGGCTGCCGGGAAGCTTGTTCAAGAGCTCATGCGGGTTGTCGGCATATACCAGCTTTAAATCATCATCCGGTGATATGAGGTGGTAATCCCCTAATGTGCTCCCATGCATTTCGTAACTCTGAAAGGTAACAAACTCATGATCTCTATTATAGCTGTTTATGGTTTCACGAATACTTTCCCAGTTATTCCTAAGTTTACTAAAACCGGTTTTGTGAAAGGATATCAAAAATTCTGTATCGGAGCATAGTTCAGGCATATCGGGCCACATGGCATGCCCGGTCACAGCGCAGAAATCCAAATGCTCTCTTGCGGCGCCAAGTGCGTTTGTCAGGCTGCCAAAGCCATAAGTAATGCCGCAGTGGCTGTGAATGTCTCCCCAAAAAAGTTTCATAGTGCATCCTCCCTATTATATATTTTCTTCTTCATTACAGCCTTAAAGGGGTAATGCTACAATAAGCTCACAGAGCTATTCCACGTTGTAGCTATTGGCGGAATTAATCGAAAAAATTGATTAGAAGTATAAATTTATGGAGGGGAAAAACTTGAGTATCCAGAAAAAATCCTCAAAGATTGGTGTACCAAATGTGGTATACTCAATAATTTCGCTCGGTGCAGCCATTTTACTGTGGCTGTTTATATCCAGTACAGAAGCACATGTGGTTTTTGCCAAGCCCTCGGAAGTTTTTGCAGCTTTGTCTAAACTTTTTGAGTCCGGCAAGCTTTTTGTGCATATCAATGCCAGCCTTTACCGTTCTTTGATGGGATTTATTCTGGCTTTTGCATGTGCGCTTCCCGTTGCCTTTCTGCTGGGCTGGTATAAACCGCTTCAACTGATCTTCTATCCCTGGATTAAGTTTGTGAAGAGCATTCCTCCCATTGCCTATATATCGTTGGTCATTGTAGCTCAGGGCGTGGGTGAAAATGCGAAAGTGACCGTTATCTTTATTGGATGTTTCCTGGTGATGGTCATCAATATATTTCAGGGTGTTCAGAATGTCGATTTGACGATGATCAAGGCCGCCCGGGTATTAGGCGCAGGAGACTTTACGATTTTTGCGAAAGTTGTCGTACCGGCATCTCTCCCGTTTATCCTTGTGGCCATGCGCCTGGGACTTGCGTCCTCTTTGACCACACTGATCGCGGCCGAGCTTACCGGCGCACAGGTAGGCCTTGGACAAATGATTCAGGAAGCCAGTATGTATTTTGAAATGGATGTAGTTCTAATGGGCATTATAATTATTGGCGTCATAGGGACCATCCTGGATCAAGTAGTATCGTTCCTTGAAAGGAGGTTGACATCATGGCAGGAAACCAGGACAATATGATGCCGGATCAGAATAATGTTCCCAAGGTTAAAATCCGCAATGTGACTAAGACCTATTCGAGCAAAAGAGGCGATGTAATCGCTCTGAACGGATTTAACCTCGACATTAAGGAAAATGAATTTATCTGTGTTGTCGGACCTTCCGGATGCGGCAAATCCACTATGCTGAATATTTTGGCAGGACTGGACAATGCTACTAGCGGTGAAATATTAGTTGACGGGAATGTAATTCATGGTCCCAGCCCTGACCGGGGTGTGGTATTTCAGCAATATGCTTTATTCCCATGGCTGACCGTGAAAAAGAACGTAGAGTTTGGTCTTCGACTTAAGAAGCTGTCTCGGCAGGAAGTTTCCGACATCGCTGACCACTATATCGAAATGGTTGGCTTACAGGATTTCAAAAATTCATACCCGAAGGAACTTTCCGGTGGTATGAAACAGCGTGTTGCAATTGCCCGCGCTTACGCGATGCAGCCAAAGCTCCTTCTGATGGATGAACCTTTTGGCGCATTGGATGCGCAGACACGTACCCAACTCCAGTCCGAATTGTTAAAGACATGGGAAGAAGAGCGGCGCACCTGCTTTTTCATTACCCATGACGTAGAAGAAGCGGTAATCCTGGCACAGAGAGTGATCATCATGAGTGCTCGCCCCGGGCGCATCATTGATATTGTAGACATTGATATCCCTTATCCGCGTAACCAAGAAACCAAGATGGAACCAAAATTTTTCGAATTGAAGAACAAGATCTGGTCTCAGGTATATAACCAGTATCTGGAACAGCGCAAATGACATTGTGTTATAGGTCCTGAAAACAGGAAATTTAATAGTAAATAATTTTGGAGGTATTGACATGCGTAAATTAATTGGCACATTCCTGTCCGTTCTTTTGGTTGTAGCTTTGCTCGCTGGTTGCGGCAGCAATGCTCCTAAAACGACTCCAAGCAGCCAGGCTCCTACTGGATCAGCAAAGCCTGAACCCGTTAAAATCCGTGTTGCATACCATGCCGGCCTTTCTGGCAGCATCATTCCTGGTATTGATAAACTGAACCAGGCATTTGAAAAGGAAGGTCTGGAGGTTGAGTGGGTCAAGTTCACTTCCGGTCCTCCTGAAGTTGCGGCAATGGTTTCAGGTGATATTCAGTTCGGATATATCGGGCATGGCGCGCACACACTAGCCGCTGAGAACAAAATAAACGTTATTGCTTTGAATCACCTGGGTAATTCAGAAAAGATTTATACCCATAAAGATTCCGGACTCACCAGCATTTCCGACCTTAAAGGCAAAGTTGTGGCTACTCAGTTGGGTACCTCCGGTGAGGTCGTCTTAAATCTGGCTCTCGAAAAAGCCGGCATGACAAAAGATGATGTCAAGATTATGAACATGGATATGGCCGGTGCCGTTACCGCTTTTATTGCTAAAAAGGTCGATGCTGTTGCAGCCTTTGATCTTCATGCCATCAACATTGTTGACAAGGTGGGCATTGACAACCTGAACTTACTGGCCAGCACAAGCGATTTCCTTGACAAGACCGCGTTTCCTGCCAGCTGGACCGTTACTCCCAAATATATAGAGAAAAATAAGGATGTGGTTGTTCGGTTTGTCCGCGCGCTATACAGCTGCTATGACTACAGAGACGCCCATTATGATGACGCCATCAAATCTGCGGCTGAATTCCAGGAGACAACCTACGAGGACTTTGCAAAGAGCAAGAACAGCGTTACAAACTTTAACACCGATGAATTGAAATCCATGCTTGACGATGGCAGTTTGCTTAAAATCTACCAATTGCAGCTTGATTATTTTAAGGCAAACAAAAAGGTTGAGTCCGGTGATGCGAATAATTACGTCAGGACCGACCTGATGAAAGAAGCTTTTGAAGGATACAAAAAAGCTGAATAACAAACTTTAACCAATAGGCTGGTGCTTTTTGAGAGTTCAGAAGCACCGGCCTTTTGGCGTTATCCACCACTCAAACATGGGGCGGCCGAATATTTGCAATGGAAAAAAGAGAAGAATAGAGTAAAATAGGTACCGGCCCGCCCCGGAGCTACGGAAAAAATATTGATTCAGAACTGGGAGGAATTATTGTGAGCCCTAAGATCCGAATTCTGATTGCAGAGGATTTCCACATCATTCGTAAGGAGTTTGTAAATATTATCAGCAATACAGAAGATATGGAAGTTGTGGGGGAGGCGAGTAGCGGGCGTGAAATCGTTGAATTGGCGCGTCGGGTACCGGCCGATATCATTTTAATGGATATCGAAATGGAAAATACGTACTCCGGTGTGGATGCGGCTGAGACCATTATCAATGAGAATATCAATGTGCAGATCATTTTTCTTACTATACATGAGACCAAGGAGATGATCTATACTGCACTTGCCACAGGCGCTTCGGATTATGTAATCAAGACCAGCCCGGCTAAGGATATTCTTGAGCATATCCGAAACGCATATAAGGGTGTTCCGGTATTGGAGCAAAAGATACAAAGCTATATGCATGCCGAGTTTATACGATTAAGACGCTCAGAAGAAAGCCTTCTTTTCTTTGTGCACCATCTTACTTCGCTGACAGCCGCTGAAAAGGACTTGATCCGGCTTTTGTTGGAAGATAAAAAGGTAGTTGAGATTGCGCAGATTCGTTCTGTGGAAGTGGTTACTGTCAAGACCCAGATCAAAAGCTTATTGCACAAGTTTGGCTGCAACAGGACGAAGGAAATTGTCAAAATGCTCCGTGACATGGATCTGGACCGGCTGTTTACGGATAAGAGAATTCGTAAAGAATCATAATATTGCACCCGTAAAAGCGGCCCGGATTAGGTATAGGCTTTAGGAGGCGCACAGCTGTTGCGCTGGATCAGCTTATAGGGAATTTCGATTTTTACCGGAATGCGGTGGCCACCATCAATGCGGTCAAGCAAAGTTTTGACGGCAAATTTGCCCAAATCCCCTTTGGGGATATCGATACTTGTAAGCATGGGTGTGACGTATTGACACATTTCTACATTGTCTATACTGATAATGGATATATCGTCGGGTATTTTGAAATTTGATTCACTTAGGGCTTTCATGGCGCCGATGGCGGTGGTGTCGTTGGCGCAAAAAATGGCTGTTGGAGGATCCGGCGTTATTTTTGTTATCTTTAATCCGCTTTCATAACCACCCTTGATGGACTGGGAAGTTTCAAAAATATAATTCCTGTTGACAGGAATCTTTAATTCAAGCAAACCCTCATGGTACCCCAGATAGCGAGCCTCATTGGACCGTTCGCCAATATATCCGATTTTTGTATGACCCAGGGAATGAAGATGCTTTACAGCGGTTTTGGCTGCGCCATAACCGTCGCAGATGATCTGGTCATAGTCGTCCTGAATGCTGTTCAGCCCTGTGTATATAATGTTTTTAAACCGGTTTCGCAAATAGGAGAGGAGTGATTTTGAATACCGGCCCAACAGGATTATTCCCTCCGGATTGGAATGGATAAGGTCGTCAAAGCTGCCGTTTCTGCTCATTTCAAATGCCGAAAAAACGCCTGTGATGGAACAGCCTCTTTTCACAGCCTCCTGTTCAATAGCGTAGAAAATTTGGGAAAAAAAAGAATCCTGCAGGCCTTCGGCGCTCCTGGCAAAAATACATGAAATGGTATGAGGCGTGCCGCTGATTCCGCAGCTTCCAGTCTTCAGGCTCTGAGCTGATTTATTGGGAACATAGTTTGTTTCGCGCACGAGTTTCCAGATAAGTTCTCTTTTTTCAGGGCCGGCTGCATGGCTATCATTGCCGTTGATAACCCGGGATACGGTAGAGACTGATACGTTTGCCAGCTTTGCCAGCTCTTTGAGTGTCATTAAAAAAATCACCTGTCCTGTTCTATGCTGAAAATCGCACCCAAAAAAGTTGCTCTTTCATATTGAAAATAGTATAGCATCAATCTTAGAAATGCACAAACGTTTGGGTATTTTGAACATCATACAGAACAATAATATGCTAATATGAGATTTATAAAACTGGCTTTTAAGGTGCTGCCAATGGATTAGAGATCAATTTTGCCGAAGTCTAAAGCGGGAGAACAAGATAATGTTCCCCATAGTTTTAAGAATATATGAAAGTTTCGATATAAGGAGATGTTTATACTTGCAAACCAATATTTTAATTTGCCACGGCGGAGCACCCACAGCTGTCATCAATTCATCTTTGTATGGTGCCATCACCGAAGCGAAAAAATACAAGGAAATTGATAAAGTTTACGGGGCCATTGGCGGCTCTGGAGCTATTTTGGAAGAAAACTTCGTGGATCTGAAGCAGGTTGCGGATAAAAGCCTTGAGCTTCTTTTACAAACACCCGCTTCAGCCATCGGCACTTCGCGCTTTGAGCTGAAGGCTCCGGATTATGAGCGCATGGTGGCAATTTTCAAGCGCAACCATATCAAGTATGTGCTGTTTAACGGCGGCAACGGTTCAATGGATACCTGCGGTAAGATCTACAAGGTCTGTGCCCACCAGGGTATCCATGTGGTGGGTATTCCAAAAACAATTGACAATGATATTGCCGTAACCGATCATGCACCCGGCTTTGGAAGCGCTGCACGGTATATTGCTGCGACCGTGAGCGAAATCGGACAGGATGTAAAGTCTTTACCGATACATGTATCGGTCATTGAGGCCATGGGCAGAAATGCGGGATGGCTCGCGGCGGCCTCCGCCCTTGCCCGGAAACAGCCGGGTGATGCTCCCCATCTGATCTATCTGCCCGAGCGTCCCTTTGACGAGGATGAATTCCTTGAGGATGTAAAGCGGCTTTATGATGAATTGGGCGGTGTTGTTGTGGTAGCCAGCGAGGGGTTGAAGGATAAAGAGGGAAAACCCATCGTTCCGGCTGTTTTTCAGGTTGGAAGGTCTGTTTATTACGGAGATGTCAGTGCCCATCTGGCCAATTTGATCATTAAGCGGCTGGGTATAAAGGCCAGGAGCGAAAAGCCGGGGATATGCGGCAGAGCGTCGATTTCACTTCAATCGGAGCTGGATCGGGAGGAGGCTGTACTGGCAGGCAGAGCCGCCGTACGGGCTGCGGTTGAAGGCCGTTCGGGGGTAATGGTAGGCTTTGAGCGGCTGCCGGGAGAACCGTATCAGTGCAGGACTGTGCTGATACCCATCCAAGAGGTCATGCTCCATGAAAAGGTGCTGCCGGGCAATTATATCAATGAGCGGGGCAATGATGTCACCGAGGAGTATATCAAGTGGTGCAGGCCTCTTATTGGCAGCGATTTAAGAGAATTTATTAGTTTTGTTTAATTTTTGTACTTGGGTTTGGGGTCGTTGATGATCTCAAACCCGTTTCTTTTTAAGGACTCTATAATGGCGCTTTTATCGAGGTCCAGCTGGGAAATCGCCTCTCCAATGGTGTATCTGCTCCCCATCAGGCGCCTTAAATAGGAATTTCTGATTTGAGGATAACCCCAGCCGGCTATGATATGAATTAATTCCGGATACTTCTCGGTTGCTTCATATACGGTCTGATTCATTCTTAGGGTCTTCATGGTCATTTTCCTAAAACGAAATTCTCTTACAGGATATGTGAAAATGCCGAAAGATGTGCTATTATCAGAAAAAGGCTTTTATTCTTTTCGATGGGGAAGAATAAAAGCGGGTGATAGTATGACGCAGCAAAAGAATATGAACAGAGTATTCCTGTTGATTTTTACCCTTTGTGTTTTTTTTGCCAGGGGTTATAACCTGTATAATTCTGATAACGCGGACATTATTTCTGTCTACCAGCATATGGCGGGATTTGGAAATTACTCCGGCGAGTTTTATATAGAGGAAGCCATAAAGCCGACTTCCAGCCGTTATTTCATTTCTGTGGCAATTTCCGCTTTATTGAAAGCGGGGCTCAGCATTGAAATCATTATGCTCTCTTTTTATACCCTTTCCTTTGTCCTGACGGCCATTGGCTTCTGGAAGCTTGCTAAAAGGCTCTCACCCCGTGATCCGGGTGCTTTTTATACCGTAGTGCTGTCTATATATTATCTCACCGAGACCACCTTCCGGCTGGGCCAGGCAGGTTTTAAATTCGCCATGCCTTTGCCTTCCACTTTTACCGCGGGAATATGTGTTTTTGCCTATGGCCTGTACTTTGAAGACCCGTCTGAAAAGAAATGGCTTGATAATAAAGCTGTAGCCCTCTTTCTATGCGGATTTGCCACATTGTTTCAAGCTTTTGTCGGCCTTTTCTTCGGCGGCGTACTCATCCTCTGCCTTATTTACGAAATTTTCTCGGGCAGGCACCATATCACTCGGCCCGGCAGGACACTGATGGTGGGAGGTATTCTTTTCGCAGTCCCGGTAGTGATTGCCTTTCTGGCCGGTATGACGGGCGCCGAAAATCCGCTGACCCCCCCGGAAATTGTGGCGATACTGGCCAAATTCCGGCAGCCTCATCACAATTACCCCCGTTCCTGGGATAGAAGAGCCTACCTGGAATTCGTCATTGCTTTTCTATCGACTCTTTGGGTACTCCAAAATATGAAAGAGGACAATAAACCAATGATGATTTCCCTGATTTCTATAACCGGGGGCATAGCCTTCCTTTCGGTGCTGATGAATTTTATTTCCACCAGCGTCAGGCCCCTGCCTCTATTTTCAAAGCTCCAGTCCGGCCGGGCTTTCGCGCCTTTTATTCTGGCGGTTTGCCTTTCATGGGGCTTAAAGGCTGTGAGCCTGATAAAAAAACGTCAGTATTGGGAACTGTTTACGGTTGTTGGCATGCTCGCTGCGCCTTTAGGCGGGATTCTGCTTTTCCCCTACATGCTGCTCAGTTTGAAAAAGACCGCCGCAGCTGGCAAGCTTCGCACAGCAGGGCTGGTCATACTAAATCTGGCCACCGTTCTGGCTCTTCTCACAGAGCCCCTGATGCAGCCGGCGGATGCCTATTTTTTGCTGCTGGCCGTTGCGCTTTTATTTATGATTTTAGTCATAGTTCAAAGTTTGCATCCTGCACAGTCCAAAACAAGCAAAGCATCGGTATGGGGAACCCTTGCTGCCGCTGTAATTTTTCTGCCCCTGCTCCTTTTCAAAGGGTCCGCCTTTATCAGGCCTGATAAGCCCTATTCTGAATTGGAGGTCCTGGCCGGGAAATTCAATGCCGTGGCTGGGCCAGGCTTGGTATTATCGGATCCGTGGCGTTCCGAATCCCTCTATTTCAGGTTCTATTCCCAAAGAGGGACGGTGGTGAGCTTTAAATGCTTTCCCCATGCCGATGACGGCATCCGGGAATGGGCTGCGCGAATGGAGAAGATAGGCGGTGTCGACCTATCCAAAAACAATACTAAAGGTATTCCTTTTTCCCAAAGAAGCTGGGAGGATCTTGCGGGATTGGCCCGGGAATACGATGCGGCCTACCTTCTTGCCTATAAAAGCTGGTTTCCCGATGCCCCGGCAGAGCCCATAGTGCAGTATGGCGGCTGGGCCATCTACAGGATGCCATAGCTTCAATTCGTAATTTGGGTGTAGTCACATATTTAAATTATATTAAAAATAAAAAGTATCAATCCAGTGTTTTTTTAAAATTTTTCATTGAAAATATAATAATAATAATAGTAATGATTAATAATGAAACGATTGGACTTATTAAATACTTCAAAGATGATCCTTTAATCATAATTCCTCTTAGTATTTCTAAAAAATATGTTATAGGGATGATATTGCTAATATAGTATATTATCTTCTCCATAGCTTCTCTTGGAAACATAAATCCCGATAAAATTACACTAGGCAATATGGTTGCTACAGCTGCCTGCATAGCTTGCAGTTGTGTCTTAGATATTGTTGAAATTAACATACCTATAGCCAAAGAACATATTAAAAATAAAGTGCCAAGCAAAATGAGCAATAGAAGACTTCCTTTTACACCAACTCCAAATATAATGTAACCTAATGCTAAAGATAGCAACATGTCTAAAAAGCCTATAATTATATAAGGTATAAGTTTCCCAATAATCAACTCAAATGACGTAACAGGTGTCATTATAAGCTGTTCCATTGTGCCTTTTTCTTTTTCTCTTACCATAGCAAATGAAGTTAGTATAACTGTAATGTTTTGTAATATTAAGCCTATGACTCCAGGAATATTAAATGTACTGCTCTCTAATGAAGGGTTATATAATACAAGAGGTTTCACATTAACACCTAGACTTTGTTGATTTCCTAAACCTGTTTTACTTTTTTCTATTAATTTTAAATTATTAGAATAGTTATTTCCAATTAATACAGAATAAGACATAGCAGTTCTTGCTATAGTTGGATCAGAACCATCAACAAGTACTTGAACTTCTGAGTTTGTACTTCTTCTTAAATTTTTAGTGTAATCAGATGGAATAACCAGTCCTATTTTGACTTTTCCAGAACTAATATAATTTTCTACATTCTTAGGTGAATCTACTTCATCATATAATTTAAAATAATATGAATTAGTAAATTTATTTACAAGTTCCCTGCTCTCCATGGTTTTGCTTCCGTCATACACTACTAAATTAACATTATTCACATCTGTATTAACAGCAAATCCAAATAATAAAAGCATCATTATTGGCATCATAACTGCAATAACAAGACTTGCTTTATCCCTTTTTATTTGTATAAATTCTTTTTTGGCAATGGTAAGTAATCTTTTTCGTTTTATTTGCATTGCTCTCACTCCTTATTCTTTGATGACTTCAGGCGGAATGCGGGAAATCGAGGCAAAATCGTCCCAGAAGCCCGGGTACGACTTGGCGACGGCTTCGGCGCCTTCAATGATGAGCGAATCTTTGCAGCGAGGCGAGATGGCAGCAAGCGCCATGGCGATGCGGTGGTCGTTCCAGGAGGAAACGGTGCCGCCGGTAAGGGCCGGCACGCCTTCGATGATAAGGCCGTCCTTT
>ENA-UOOK01002778-UOOK01002778.1-fermentation-metagenome-genome-assembly--contig:-NODE-2778-length-20849-cov-3.923776_pt1 | contig 20849 bp, 37 predicted proteins | sample MGYA00245777_ERZ724023 | MGnify/ENA primary metagenome ERZ724023 (study PRJEB28704, sample SAMN03018312) | fermentation metagenome | biome: anthropogenic terrestrial biome; feature: soil; material...
GGCAATAATGGGACAGAAAGTTAATCCTCATGGCTTAAGAGTCGGTGTCATTAATGACTGGGACTCAAGATGGTATGCCGAAGCTGATTTTGCAGATAATTTAGTTGAAGACTACAATATCAGAACATATCTGAAAAAGAAATTATACAGCGCTGGAATTTCAAAAATTGAAATTGAAAGAGCATCTGACAGATTAAAAGTTATTATCTTTACTGCTAAACCTGGTGTGGTTATCGGTAAAGGTGGATCTGAAATCGAAAAATTAAAAGTTGAAATTCAAAAATTCACTTCTAAGAAGTTAATGGTAGATATTAAAGAGGTTAAGAGACCAGATACCAACGCTCAATTAGTAGCAGAAAGTATTGCAGCTCAACTTGAAAACCGTATTTCATTCAGAAGAGCTATGAAATCTACAATGGGCAGAACCATGAAGGCTGGAGCAAAAGGTATTAAAACTGCAGTTGCTGGACGTCTTGGTGGAGCAGATATGGCTCGTACAGAATTCTATAATGAAGGAACTATTCCTCTACAGACATTACGTGCTGATATTGATTATGGTTTTGCAGAAGCAGATACAACTTATGGTAAATTAGGTGTTAAAGCTTTGAGAAAATTATTAGGATAAAAGAGATATTTTATGAGGGAGTAGATTAAGTTCTACTCTCCTTTTTAATTGGTAAGTGAATATTCGTATTGGTAAACCAATACTCATTCAATCATTTTGCTAACGCAAAAGTCTTGAAATTTATAATAACGGAGGATTCAAATGAATAATATAAAAATGAAAACAATATTTAATCAGCGACTGTGTGGATATCTACAATTAAAAGGGTTTATTCTTGTAGATATGAGACCAAATAATAATGGTAATGGTAAAAATGTATTTTATTTCAAAGAAACACCTGAGCTATTATCTGCTATCGAAGAATACTTAACAAATCGATAGACGAAAGGTAAAGGTGATTCTAATGAATAATTCAAATCAAAAAGTGAAAATAGGTTCAATAGTAGATGAAGATGGTGTGATATTAACTGATTTATATCAAGGTGATAAGGTTGTAAGAGAATCTCAATCTGAATATAAACAAAAATATATCACTAATTTTAATAAAAAGGAGCTGTTTGTAAATTAGTAAATTATTAAATATGGATTATGCAGCAATAAGAAAAATAATTCCTGTACTTGAGGATAAAAAAATATTAGCAAAAGTAAAAAGAAAATCAGATAAATATGCTGATAAAGAAAAGAATTACATGGTTGTTAATCCATATTTGTTTTTACGAGGAACTGATATTGAAAAAGAAATAGTTAATTTGTTTTCGAATAGTAAATGGGCTAACCTAGAAGATAGTGAGAATAAGAAGTAAGACAAGTCGGAAAAGCCTTATTTTAAAGGATTTCTGGCTATTTTTATGTACTAAAATATCGTACTAAAATCGAAAAAATGTGCTGAAATAATATACTATTTTCGATGTAAACTAATAAGGGTGGATTAATTTCCACCCTATTTTTTACTTATTTAATTCATTACTTATGGCATTAGCAACAGAATTAATTGCTCCTTCGTTGTTTTTATCAAATACCTCAACATAAACCTTTCCAGTAATATCAGGACTAGCATGTCCCAACATCTTACTTATATCAAATAACGTTACACCTGATTTGTTGGCTACAGAGGCAACAGTATGTCTCAATCCTCGCAAAGAAATAGGTGGTAAATTATTTTTCTTAATAAATTTTGCAAACATAGAAGATAAATGAGCTGGATTAAGCGGTTCTCCATTCCAGTTTGATACAACATATTCTATATTTTTTACTGTAGTTTTTCCTTTAAAAAATTGATTTAAAGTTGCTATTTGTTGTTCTTTTACTCTTTCTAATACATCGTGAAGTACGTCTGGTATAATTAATTTTCTTATTGACGTTTCGGTTTTTGGAGATTTTTTTACAATCTCATTGCCTGCTCTTACAGCTACCTCGTCAATGATAATTATATTATTTATTAGGTCAACATTTTTCCATTTGAGCCCAGATATCTCTTCTCTACGTAACCCTAACATTCCAGCCAAATAGACTGCTGGTTCAAGTAACGTTCCCGAAACCTTTTTAAATAATTCCTGTAAATTTTCTATATCGTAAAAATCTATTTTAGGTTTAATATATTTAGGTGGAACTACCTTTTCCATTGGATTTTTTCTAATAAAATCTTGTTCTTGGGCAACTCCTAATGCCGTACGCAATAAAACATAATGTTTTTTCACAGTATTGGTAGAGAGAGGTTCTTTTCTACCTTCTGGTGGAGTTGTTAATTTAAATTGAAAATATTCTTGAATATTTTTAGGAGTTAGTTTTTGTAATTGGATTTTTCCTATGTCTGAATTCTTAATATGATTTATGATTGCTTTATAACCACAGTAAGTAGTTGATTCATTTATGGGTTTTACAATATTTTCTAACCAATAATTTAACCAATCTTCTAATGTGTCGTTCTTAGGTTTAACCACTTCATCTCTAAGTTTATCTGCTTCAAATTCCTTTAATAAATTCTTAGCTTCAGTTTTAGTTTTACAAGTAGTAGTCTTTTTAATTGGTTTGTTGTTTTCATCAGTTCCATAATATAATGTGACATAATACAATTTCTTTACATCATCATAAGATACATTTTTTATATCTGTTTTTTTTCTTGACATAAATACATCTCCCATCTTAGTAAAAATTTTTCTACCTGTTTTCTACCTAATGAGATTATTATATCATAAATTTGATTGCTTTTCTACCTAAATTTCTACCCAGATCTATATTTTGTACTGGTAATTTTTACAAACACAACATATGGTATATGATAGCTATAAAAAACACCACATATTGTGGTGTAGTAACTGGGCTACAAGGATTCGAACCTTGAAATGCTGGAGTCAGAGTCCGAAAATTAAGATTTACTCAATCATCCATAAGTATCCTTAACCTAACCATAAAACCACTTGAACAGTTGATTTTGCTAGGTATCATCCAATAAGTTAAAACTTATCATATACTATTTTTACCTTATGTTTCCTATAAAAGATTTAAACATCCGTACATATTTTTGATATGTTTTCTACCTAAATTTCTACCTTATTCTGTCCAGAAACTAACTTTTCCTAATACATCCTGTTATAATATTTTTTAAAAAAATAGAGGACTAAGAATCGTCCTCTAAATACGTTATGAATATAACCACTCGTCAAATGTTTTTCTAGGAATTAATATTTTTCTACCTAGTCTTTTGGCTGGAAATTTTCCTGAGTTGACTAGTTCGTATGCTTGCCTCATTCCAATATTTAATTTTATTTTTATATCGCTAACCGTGTAAACATCTAATTCTAACTTATTTTCCATCTATGTATCCTCCTTTAATCTTTGTTAATCTTATGTATCCTATTGACTAGTTATACCTACACTAGATAAAAATCTATTACATATTTAACGCAATCTTCAACATTTTTAAACATCTTATCACAACAACATATTAACCACGGATGTAAATCTTGATTAGTATTAATACCTATAATCGGAACATTCCTATCATAAGCAATTGCAAGCTCTTGTGCAGTTCCTATTGAATTTGGATCGTTGAAGTTTACAATAACTAAATCACTGGTTTTTACATGTCTTAAATCATATTTCATGACTTCTAATTCTGAGTCATGTTGTCTATTTATAAAATTGTAATATTCTGGTGGATTTATGATGTCTAATATGTATTTATAATCATTGGTTTTATTTTTATGTGTCAATATATCAATAACTAAGTTTCTCCATACAGTTTGTTCTTCCCATGAAAGATTACCCATACCGCCAGCCAAATAAATTTTAAAAGTTTGCATTATTCACTCTCCTTAATTCGCCGCATATATATCATATCAATCTCTTTAGCTACATCACTCACATCTCTGTTTTCATTATTGATAGTATAATCAATCAATTCTTCACAATGCTCAAAATCAATTTTATCTGCTTTAAATCTTCTTTCTGCTTCCAACGGTTCGTCGTTCCTTAACACTTGTCTTTTTAGTATTTCTTTATCCGATATATTAATCAAGAAAGATATAAATGGTATATTGTTCTCTTTTAGCTTTCTTAATCCGCTAGGAGTTAATATACAGAATGTTTTATCATCTGCTTTTTTGTAAGAGTCTTTACTTGATCCGTAAAAGCATATACCATTTTCAGTATTGTAATACCTAAACTCTAAAAAGAAATCTTTACTAAACCTTTCTAAGAAATCACTAATGCTAATAAAATTATATGTAATACCTTCAATATCACTATCTCTTTTATTTCTGGTGGAATATGTAACTAGTTTTTTGTACCCTAATTTTATGAGTTCATCTGAGATGCTATCTTTCCCTGTCGTGCTCTTTCCTGTTAAAATTAACACTAATAATCATACCCCTTTCTATATTCTAATAACTCTTTTTTATAAGCTTCAGTTTTATGATAATTACAGCTATACATTTCTGGACAGAATCCTCTGTAGACACACTCCATTACACAAACAGAATTTAACTCTGGTTCATATGGTTTTACAGTATCTAAAACCAGTTTCCAAAACTCCCTAGTTTCTTTACTTGCACCATTACAAAATCTCTTTCTACTAATGTTTATAAATGATTGAAAATTGCCATCAAAACGTACGTTGTTAGGGGTATTCCTATCTGGTACTTTATCATATGTTGCCCTATCACTTCTTAAACTAGCTACAAAAGGTGTAAATCCTAAGTTATGACGCACAAGATGGTTTATAACAAAACTTGGTACATCATAAACATTAATAATTAATCTACCACTTCTTATAGGACTATGTTCAGCCATTAGTATTTTACGTTTCCATTCACTTGTTGGATATTTTCCATTTTCTTTATGTATTGTGAACAACGCATTGTCTTTAATTTCTTGCCACATATCTATATGCCATTTAACTTCACATCTCATATTATGTATTCTCCTTGTAGTTTTATATTATTCTTGCTTAAACCCTAAAACTTTGCCAGAATTAATTATTGCTTTCTTTCCATAACATTTATCCATAATGATACAATCATCTAAGGTAACTTTGTCTTGATCGTATAATAAAATGTCCTCACCATTTTGTGTTTTGTTCATTTTAATACTGCAATAAATAGCTAATATCATTGTCATAATTAAAAATCCAACTATAATGATTCCTAAACAAATTAAATATTTCATTTTGTACTCCTTTCTTTTGATTCCTCATAATATGTATTATCAGATTCCATCTCTTCTTGAATCTTTCTTACTCTTTCAATTCGCTTTATTCTTTCTATACGTCTTTCATATGCTTCGTATATGCTGTAGTTGTCAGGCACGATTTCAATCAACGTATCACCTCACTTTTCATTGTAGTAGGAATGACCTACTGAATCTTCAAACTCAAACACTAACTTATTTTTAATCCATCTTTTAATACTTGGTGATTTAACATCTTTAATTCCAAAAAAATATAAGCAAACGTGGGTAGTACCTTCTAACAAAACTTCATTCACTGCTTGTATTGTTTCATCTGTAATTTCTAATTCGTAATAGCGATTGTCTCCTAATGGTGAAAACTGATATACTCCATTTGTTTTCTGAAATACTACAGATTTGATGTCATCTGGAAATGAACTAGAGTTTACTCTGTTTAAAATCGTACTGCAAATATTTTTCTTACTTTCAATATCTCCACCTGTAGCCTCTGCCTCGGTTATCTTATACAATATTTCTCTTTCTTTTTCAGTCACATTAAAAGCAGGATCTTCTATATCTAAATCACTTACAAAGATTGAAACTAGTTCTTTTTCAGTGGAATAATATGTTGGTATAACATTATCATTTATATTTAACCTATCATTCGATAGTTTTATATGATTTATAAAGTCATTATAATAAATTTCACCTTCTATAGTGTCCACTTTCACATATCCATTATCAGCAGACACATTAGATCCACTCTGATATGAGAAAATGAGTACAATTGTACTAAATATAATAATTAAAATTTCGAGTATGTTTTTTCTCATTTTCTTTCTGCTACTCAAAATATGGACAAATATACCCATATCGAGATTTTTGCTGTTTCAACCTATATGTTTTCGTATTGACAAATCAAATACTACTCACAGGTTCTTGTATAGTCCACAGCCGTAAATTCCGACCTAGCCAGCCGTACATACTTACAATCGCTTGCTTATGCTACTTTGTAAGTTTTAGCATCTCTTAAATTAAGACTTGCATTATAATCTCTATCAGCATGATATCCACATTCACAAATATATTCTCTATCCGATAATTTTAAATCAGACTTAATACATCCACATTCATGACATAGTTTACTTGATGGATAAAATCTATCTACAATTCTTAATTCAATCCCCAATTCTTTGCATTTTACTTCAAGTTTTACTCTAAACTCATAAAACTTTTGTGTTGCAACAGCCTTAGAAAGATGTCTATTCTTCATCATTCCAGATATATTTAAATCTTCAATAGTAATATAAGATGGCTTGGTTTTTACTATCTCATTTACACATTTGTTGATGTAATCTGTGCGAATATTTTCTATTTTTTGATGAAGTTTTTGTACGATTAACTTTTGTTTTTGGATATTCTGTCTAGTAGCTTCTCCTTTCTTTTTTGAGCGTATCTTTAAGTCTTCGTATTTTCTCGATAGACAACGCTGTTCTCTTTTTAATTTCTTTTCTAATTGTTTTATATTTTTCGTTTTATTTATATTTTGCTTTCTTATACCATTACTAGTAACTGCAAATTCTTTAATACCTAAATCAATTCCAAGTCCGAAGTTATCTAACTCTACTTGTGACTTTTCTTGTTCATCTACTAATACAGATATATAATATCTACCAGCTTTACTAGAAATAGTACCACTTTTAATAACACTATTAGTTGGGATGTATCCTTTTTCTTTCAATCTCACCCACCCAAGAGTAGGTATTTTAATACGATGTCTTTCGCATGGAATTACAACTTTTGCATCTGTTTTTACAAAGTACATTTTGACATTAGATTTACCTTTTTTCTTAAACTTAGGAAATTTAGATAAACCTTTGAAAAAGTTTTTATAAGCCTTGTCTGCATTCATAATACTTTGTTTCACAGACTTGCTACTCACTTCTTTTATCCATACATACTCTGGATTGTTTGGTATAAATTCATTATTTAACCACTTTGAAAAATCCATTCCTGATATAAATTTATTATCTTTTTCATAAATTTCTTTATTGTGAGCTAAATAGAAATTATAAACATATCGACAAACACCTATAGTACGATTAATTATCTGAATTTGTTCCTGAGTTGGGTTTATTTCCGTTTTGTAACTCTTTAGCAATATCCTCATCCTCCTCAATTTTCTTTTTATATTTTCTTAATCCATAGATACGACAAGAAAAAACATGAATTATTGATATTAAATCATTAACAAGTTCTTGTTCAGGAGATAGTTTTTCGTTATTAACAACTACAATTTCTACACCATTGGCTTTTAAGAATCTTTCAAACCAATCATATCCAAATCTAATAAACCTATCTTTATGGGCAATTATTATTGTTTTAACTATACCTAACATACAATCTTCGATTAATTTATTCCATTTCTTACGATTGTAATTTAGTCCAGAACCAACATCTTCAAAAATTTCATCAACGATGATTCCTTTTGCGTTAGCATATTGCCTTAAAAATTCAACTTGATTTATCAAATCATCTTTTTGACCATTTGTTGATACTCTAGTGTAAATGATTGTTTTACCATGTTTTGAATTACCATCTCCAATATAATCTATATATTGTTTATGAGTATAATATCGCCTATCAGTAGGAGAACGATATGCTTTTAACTTTCCGTCATTATCCCAACGTTGTAAGGTTTTAACTGAAACACCTATCATTTCTGCAAATTCTTGTGGTTTATATGTATTCATAATATTAATTCCTTTCACTTATTATGTATACATTTTACCACTTATGTCTATGTTTGTCAACATATTTATTAATTTAATTAACCTCCTTTCGTATTATATTAATGGACGCATTTATTTTGTTATTAGTTATGCAATCATAAAATCACATCCTTTGTTTTTATTTATTTTATTAAACTGTTTATTCTTATCTATTTCATCTTGAATAAGAATTTCGATGTTTGGTAAAGCAATATTTCTACTTGCATTTTCATCTGCATTCATTTTATGACCACATTTAACACATTCAAATTTTGCTTGATTCTTTTTACAATCTCTATTTTTTGAATGAATACAGCCACATACACTACATCTTTGGCTGGTATATTGTGGGTTAATCAGTATAACTGTTATTCCCTTTTCTTTTGCTTTATATGTAATTTTACTTTGTAAATCAAAATATGACCAATTTTTAAGAAGTGATTCACTTTGATATTCGCTAAATCCACTTAGATTTTCCATCTGAATAACTCCACAATTGTTTTTAATAGCCAAATCTACTATGTATTTGCTTATTTTATGATTATATGTATCTCTAAAATTAGCATATTTATTACCAATATTATTAACATCCTCAGTTCGTTTAGTATATCCATGTCCTGTTTTTGCATCAGATGACCATTTAGTAGCCATTTGTAATCCACGTTTTCTTGATTCAATTTTTTGTCTTAAATGTATTAATTCATTACCATCAATATAATTACCACCTTTTATGTAATCATAACATCCTTTTTTAGCGTCATATATACTGAATGTAGCAGTTCTTGTTATACCTAAATCCACTCCTAATATTCTACTATCTGACAATTCTTCTTTTTACTTTCAAAGCTATAACTACAAGTTAGAATTAATTTATTCTTTTTATTAAACCCTAGTTGAGCAGCACCTTGTTTATATTCACCATTTATAATTCTATAAAGAATTGCCTTTTGATAATCTTTTATATTGTGTAATTTAAAATTAAATGTAGTATATCCTATCTTTTTATCTTTAGCCTTTATCGAATTAAATAATTTAATATCAACACTATAATCTGTTATATTATCCCTGTCTTTATATTTTTCATTTTGTGGATGTTCTTGATCATGGAAAGTTAATGAATCGTTGTGCAAATATATTGGCATATCATTTCTAAATGTGCTTAAAGATACTTTCCCTGCTAATAAATCTTTTCTTTTAAATACATTTTCGCCAGTAATAAATGTTGTAGTTTGTGATACGTTAGCAGAATAAAATCCTTCTAAATCAAATCTCATTTCATCATTAATTTGTGCTCTAAATGTTTTACCATATACTTCTTTGTCAGACCTTTTGTCATCATTGTCAATTTTTCTATATAGTTCTATATACTGTTTTCTAATAGCTTTATTGCAAGCTATTCTAGTTTTATATTGCATATCGTGAATTGTTTTATATATTAAAGATTTTGTTTTGCTATCTTTAAGATTAGGTATTATTTCGAATTTTACACATTTATTCATTTTTTGTATCTCCTAAATTTTATTTTTATTTTAAATACATAAGTTGTTACCATTGAGATGGAAGTTATTAATGAATATGTACAAGCTTGCAATTTACACATATACATAAGTTGTTACGGTGCACTAGAAAGACATGGTGATTTAACACTACTTGCAATTTACACATATACATAAGTTGTTACGGCGAACATTTAAAGCTAAGATAAATAATAAGTCTAAATGATACAAAGTGCGAATCGCAATATTAATAACATTTTACATTGTGTAAATATGTGCTAACGGACTTTGTGTTAGCAGTTTCAACAGGTGCGAATATTATAATAAATTTATGTTAGCTTTATATTCGCACTTGATTACCTTACCGAGAGTATTCGATGCTTCATTTAAGAAGTCTGATACGCACTTTCTCGATTATACGCCTCCAAGAAGGCGTTTATATATTTTATCAGACACCCTACCCAAAGCCGATACAGCAAATATCATTTTTGGGCGACTCATTTAATGCTGGAACATTAAGAGTACATTTATATCAAGGCAACACAGGAGGAGGTTTGTGTTTTGGAGAATCTATCGACTCTCGGTAGGATGTCTGAATATTAGTTTTATATGTTACTTAATACTTATCATTATCTTACATATCTAAATTATTTAAATCATCGTCAACTTTCTTAATTGTATCAACTTCCTCTTTAATAAATTTAGTAAATGCAGTTAAATTTTATGATAATGATAACACTTGAAAGAAATCTCTTAACTCCTTTGTTAATATAGGTTCATCCCTATGTACGACTTTAATTACTATACTATCATCATTTTCGGTTGATTCTTTCTGAAATCCATACATGATACTTTCTAATGTAGGTAAGTTCTGCTTTCATCCAATAGCTTCTGAAATTGTCGCTTTCATATCATCTGATAAGTTATTCCATACTTTTGATAACTCAAAAATATCACTATTGTTAAATTCATTAATTCCCATTATCATTTTTAATCTCCTTTTAATTGTTTTATTATTGTTATAAGTCATTATAAATCAGTTAAATTGTTATCATATTCTTTAATATAGTTCATCCATTTTTTAAAAGCATTTGTAAACTCACATAAATTGTCTAAGTATATTTTATTTTTATATTCATCTTCTATATCTTGAATTATTAATTCTTTTAATTCATCTTCCGTATAATCATCTTGAAAACTACTATCTATATTACAATCAAATTGACCGTCATTGTGTTGTATTACCTTACCTACAAATTCACATTTTATCGACATATTATAATTAGTTGAACCGTCTTCTAGTTTTGTTGGTACTTGTGATTCTAATGTGTTCACTAACAATGCCCATATATTTTTTATTTCTGTCCAATCAACTAAATCTTTATATTCTTCCTTGTTTAGTAATATTGATTGTAATTGTTGTATATGTTTCATATACGTTCCTTTCTAATCGTATAAAAGTCTTGTTTTGTGTTGCTTTTGTTTAGGTTTAATATATATATAACAGGTTCGTTCCCATAAGCACATTCTGTATGTATGTAAATTGTATTTTTGCTATGAGTTGTAATTTTCTCAAACGATTGACCTATCATGAATGGTTTACCACATATATTGCATTCATGTTCATATATCTTCTTTCTTCGTTTAGATATGATTGGTATAATATCACTTCCTTTCTAAACATCAATTTTAGATTTTATGTTTCTTTTTTAGTTCTATATAGTCTATAAGTACACAAATTAACCAAGCTATAGGTGAAGCAAATATACTTATAATTAATCCTACGATAGAAGTAAATAGATTATATTCTGGAATAAGTAAGTATCCGATAAATTGAATGATATTCCAAACTAAAAACCAGAATATACACCACTTTAAATTACTTAACATAATCCTTTTCAATTATTTACTCCTTTATATCCATATAACTCCTTTCTTAAACGATATTTTAATTTAGTCAGTTAGGCTCTGACATATTTTAATAAACTCTGGCTTACTCAACTCTTTTAGTTTTGCAACTATCTCTTTATTACCAAAATCATGTGTCATAACTGGATGTCCCAGTAATTCTTCTGCATAGTTATATGATAAGGTTCTATCATCTCCCGTAAGCATACAAATTCCTGTAAATGTTTCTATTACTACTGCTTCTCTTTTTGTCATAATTTTATCCTCCAAAATGATAATTTGTCATTTCTAATCAAAATCTACTTTTATTCGTTTGTATATCCTTTAACTAATAATTTAAACATTGAATAACAATCTTCTATGGAGTCAAAATGTGTATTCATGTTAATTCCATAAGAAAACACATCACACCAGAACGGTTTTTTATTAATATCATAATTATTGGATATCATAAATTCTGTAAAAGCATTTAAACAATCTTCTAAGTATCCTATGTATCCATCTTTTTCTTTAAATTCATATATTGTTTCAATACCTAATATGTATTTATTCTCGTCTTTTAGATATGTCAAAGCAATATCATTCATAGTTAATAGATTACAGTCTCTTCCAGACAAGTCGTCCCAAGATTTAATACCCCATATATGCTTTAATTTAGTAGTTTCATATTCATTTATATAATTTTTATTATATTTTTTTATTTGAATATAAATATCTATTTTATTCCATATATCATATATTTGCTTTATTATAGGTAATTTGAACACTTTTCCGTGTAATATATTACTAATACTTGGGCACGTTCTTTCACAGTTATAACACCGATCGAAATCATAATCTTTTTTACCATATGAGTGTCTACAAAACACAAAGTTAAATTTATCTCTCATTTAAACTTCCTTTCTGTGTTGTTTTATATGTTCTATAAACTCTTGTAAAACTATATAAAAAAATTTTTCTTATATGAATAACTTTAATTTAATTGGCAACAATAATAATGTCAATAATATAAACTATTAGTTATAGATATTATTAATGCTTCCAAAAGGAAGATAACAAATCATTCAAATCATCATCACCACATTTCTAGCATTATTAGAGTCAAAACTAGTATTTGTGGTGACTACATATTATTAATATCTATGTATTTTACTGGTACATACTTTAATCCTAACCAATTGACCAGTGCTAAATATCTTGAATACTCATCAATTAATACTAATTTGTTTTTATAGCCTCGTTCATTGGTTTCAGCTATAACACTAATTGGCTTATCTATCATATTATTATGTAGCACAAAATATCGAATGGCATTTTTAATCTTGTACAAATGTGGCTTATGTTTTTTAAAATCTAGTGGTATCACTATTTGACTAACATGAACTATTTCATCAGTTCCTTCTGGTGTATTTGATTCTTCAATCTTTGTTATAAATTTCTTTCTCGGTTTCAGCTTATACTTTTTTAATTCCATTACTCAATTCATTCCTTTCTTATTGTTTTATATTCTTAATAACTAAAAGTGTGATAAATCACATTCAAGCCTTATCCTCTGCTGTTGAGTATAATATTATCACACTTTTTTATGCTTGTCAATATAGTTTTATATAATTGATAATAAATTATTTTCCTGTTGATCCAAATCCGTTATCTCCGCGTTCAGTATTTGTTAACTCGTTTGTTTCTTCAAAATCCACCATTAAATAAGGTAGAACAATCAATTGTGCTATTCTTTCATTGGGTTCTATTGTTTGTGGATGATTACTATCATTGTGAAGTGCAACTATATATTCTCCTCTATAATCAGAATCACATATTCCGACTTTGTTTGCAGGAGCTAAACCTTTTTTGCTTGCTAATCCACTTCTAGCCACTATTGCTCCAAAATATCCAATAGGTAATTCAATTGATAATCCAGTGCCTATTTTTACGGTTTCGTGAGGTTGAATTGTTATTGGTTCTGATATATTAGCATATAAATCATTACCTGCCGATTCAAAACTACCCCTAGTTGGTATTACTGCTGTCTCATTTAATTTTTTAATTTTTAATGTTGCTTTTGATATGATGCCACCATTCATTACTCTTCCTCCTTAATACGATGTTTTTTAGGTTTGTTTTCAGTTCTATTAACTATAATTGTTTGCTTTTCTTTGATAAACTCAATAAAGTCATTAGCTTGTTTTCTGACATCATTAATTAACTTATTTGTCTCAGCTATTTTAACATCTAATTCCTGATGTGATTCAATAGTATTGCAAGCAGATAATAAATCTTTATTTATACCATCAATTTTAAATGAATCATTAATTGTCTTTTGTATTTGTAGTCTAATTTTAACTATCTCTCTAAAATCTTTACATTTTACTAACTTAGCTAATAGCTTACGTTCAGTTACTTTACAGTATGTAATCAAAGCATCTTCAAAAGAACTCGCAGACTTACAAAATTGCCATGTATAATAAATTTCTCCACCAGTTATATTACCATTTTCATCTTTTATTGAGCGTGTCATTTCTTTACGTTCTACTAATGAAAACTCATATTGATTGACAGCTACCCCCATAGTATCATCTATAATCCAAAATGGAATTGTACCAGTCTCTTCATCGGTTTGTGTTAATTGCGATTCATTTAATATTTCTTTTAAAGATTGTTTTCCTTTACCTCTTGCCATTTTTATCTTCCTTTCTATTCTGTATAGGACATAATTTCTTCTAAAGAATAGATATGTCCTTTACCAACAACTTCATAAAAACAATTATTTTTATCATATGGTACGTTTAATATAATAGGAAACATTGCTTCGATGTCTTCTTCAGATACATTATCTTGTACTTCTATTATTTTTTCTGTAGTCCACGATAAGTCTGATTCAAATGTAAATTTTACTTTCATTAATAGCCTCCTTCAAACATCTTATCAAAATCATCTTGCCACATTATTTCAGCTAGAACTTCAGATTCGCCACACATCATCATTTGTATTATAACTACTGGTCGTTTTTCTTCTTTTTTATATCCTTTATAACTGTCATTGTCGTAGTATTGATAAGTATATTTACTTAAGTGTGGTTGCTCTTCATCAAATAACTGTTTTGCCATTTCACTATCTAATTTAAAACGTTTAAAGAAACTCTTTTGGTAATTTTTTAATATGTTTCCTGTAACAGCGTTTATTTTAATTGAGCTATTTATGCTAGAATTTCCACCGCTTAAATAACTATTGAGCAATTAATCACCTCTTTTCAAGATAGAATAAGTCTTTTATGTGATTTTTAACACTATATTTAGTATCTATTCATATTATAAACACTAAATATAGTGAATTATTTTACTTAATTTGTAATTCTATTAGTTTGTTTATAACATAATCGTAATTAAAATGTGGTAATGTGCATTTTTCACATGATTTAATATTATTAGGTAATATGTAGTAATTTCCACCACAATCATCATATGTATAAAGTGGGCAGAAGCATGTTAAACATGAAAATTCACTTTCTTTATATTTTGGTATATTGTGACAAAATTTGTACTCACAATCTTTATTTTGAAAGAATTTATAATTTTCACTCATGTTATTCACACTTTGACCAACCGCAGCTTAGACATGAAATGCAGTGACCTTCAAATACTAATTCGTCTCCACATTGAGGACATGGTCTTTTTATTTTATTTTCTGAGATGTTATTATTTTTAGTTGGTTTATTATCTTTTTTATTAGGTTTCTTATATTCAAAATCTTCATTTATTTCACTTTGCATCTCATTATACATATCTAGTAACACGTTACCTATCGCTACTGGGCAACTACTTCCTTTAGATGTGTCTTTTTTAACTGCTGAACGTGTAGCGTATGAAGGACATACACCACTACTATTTAATTGGTCTACTATTGAGTAAATATCTACACCAGCTCTAGCTGACAATGAAATCATACGAGACAAGCCTATATACGAATTTACACACCCACCAGATGAACCTTTACTAAAATATGTTTCTAATAATTCACCACTAATAGGGTCAAAGAATGCTTGGCAGTGCAAACTTCCACATCCAGTCATTAATGTTCTCTTCTTACCAACTACATTATCATCTACTTGTATAATGTATCCTCTAGGTAATTCATTTGTATTACTCTGTTTTTCTTCTTCATTATTTTCTTCATTAGTAGTTAAAATTCCAAGACGTTTACACCCATCTCTAAATATCGTAACCCCTTTTAATCCACTTTCCCAAGCAAATAGATATAATCGTTCAACATCTTCTACTGTACTTTCGTTTGGCATATTTACTGTTGAAGATATTGCTGTATCTATATGTTGTTGTAGCACACCTTGTAATGCAATTCTATCTTTCCAATTAATACTTTCAGATGAAATAAAATAATCAGGAATTTCTTTTGTTTGATTAATTGTTTGATATTCTTCTAACTCTTTAATTAAAACATCATAATAAACTTCTTCGTCTTTATGTAAGGACACTGTTTTTCTTTTGTACGATATTCTAAAGAATGGTTCACATCCTGTAGAAATGTTCAACATTGTACCTATGCTTCCACTAGGTGCTATACTTAATAAACTACAGTTTCTTAATCCTTTTTCCTTTAATAATTCAATCTCTAAACTATTAAAGTGTTCCTTAATAATGTCTGAATCCCAAACTAAATCAGAGTATTTAGGAAACGATCCTTTTTCACTTGCTATTTCACTAGATGTTAAAACTGATTGTTTAAACATTTTAAATCCAATATCATCAATCAATTCCAAACTTTTATCACTTCCATATGGCAATCCAAGTTTTACAAGTGCTGAAGCTAATCCCATTACACCTAATCCAATATTTCTATAGTTTCTAGCCATCTCTTTTTGTTCTTCTAATGCATGGTATTGTATTCCATAATCAATTACATCATCAAGTCCACGAATAGCTACATCAACGCCATGTAAAAAATCATCAAAATTAAAACTGGCATTTTTCGTATATGGATTAACTACATATTCAGATAAGTTAATTGAGCCTAAATTACATGCCCCATGTTTTGGCAAAGGTTGTTCCCCACATGGATTTCCTGTAATAATATTGTACTCATTATCATGCTGCATGATATTGTAATTTCTAAATCTATCAGTATATATAATTCCAGGTTCTGCCCAATCATATGAAATTTGACACATCTTTTTATATAGGTTAATTGGTATTACATCATATTCAATACTTCCACTTACATATTCAAATATCCTATGTATTGTTTTAACTTCTCCAGTATCATAATACAATTTAATACAATCCATAAACTCATCATCTATTTCTAGTGATAAATTAGCCTTTTCAATTTTACCTTGTTCACTTTTAATAGTAATAAATGTTTCAGCTTCTTTATGCCAAGCGTCTATCGACATCATTAAAGCGCCTTTTCGACTACCACCTTGACTTATACTTGCTGTTGTTGTATTAAATATTTCCATAAAAGGAACTATACCATCTGATTCATATCCACCACTAATTTTAGATCCTTTAGGTCTAATCTTACTTAAAGATACACCTTGACCACCTTGAGCCTTATATGTTAAAGCCATTTTTTGTGCTAAATCCATAATACCTACTACAGAGTCTGGTGCATATCCACTACTATAACAATTTGAAGTTGACGCATTTTTACCTGTGTTATAATTGGTAAGTGTTCTTCCACCAAATAAAAACTTCTTTTCTAATATCATTTGCTTTAATTGTGGATTGTTATTTGAAACCCTGTCAATCCATTCATCAAAAGATTCATCATTAAATTTATACTTACCATTCCAAATATCAACTCCTAATTGATTCTCTTTTCCTAACCATTCTTCTACTCTCATATTTTGTCCTTTCTTATTATGTAATATCTATATCAACCTACTAAGTAGGATTGTTTTATATGATTTATTATTAATATCTAATTACATCGTTCAATATCTTGTATACGGTTAATGTGTAAAGTTTCTATTTTAGAATTATATTTATCACTTGTATCTAGTTTAATTGTTCCACAAGTTATAACTCCATTTATAGTCAGATTGCTAAGTTCAATTATTCTTCCAATGATAGGCTTACACATATAACTATCATAAATAACCAATATAACTTCTCCGACTTCATAATACTCATTTTTAAATTTTAATACTTGAATAATATTATTTTCTGTTTTCATATTGCTCCTTTCTATACATAAAATAGTCATTTCATTGTCTTAATTTATCTTCATAATGATACCCATCACAATGATCACAATAATTATTCCATTCAGTGTATTCAAGTTTACATCCTTTACATCCTTCTATCTTAACTGTTATATATTTTTGTCTATATTCTGCCAGTTCCACATCGAAGCAATAGTCTTCTAGTGCGTCTAATTCTTTTTTCTTTTTCTCAATTAAAAGCTTTAGTTCTTCACTCGATAAATTTATATATTCTGATTTTTTAATATAATCACCACCATTCATAATAATAAATTATAAATCATTTCTAATATCTTCTTTTAAAATTCGTATAGCTTCCCGTAATACCTTGCTGCTATTCAATTCGCACATCCCATTTTCTCTATATGGACACATAGCATTACAAAACCCTCCAAAACTTAAATTCTTACAATATTTATCTAAATCAATTATTTGTTGTTTAGTCATTAATTCACCTCATTATTAGTTTTATTTATCATACAACCAATCTAATTCTTCTATGATTTCGTTTAAATAATCTTCATCCCATGAATTAATTTCTTCATCTATAATTACATTTTCAAAAATGTCTAAATCTTCTTTCTTAAAATCGTACATGATTATTCTCCTTTCACACCAAACCCTGATTTGATTAGTATTTGTAATATGGTAAATAACACCATTCTATTACCTTATAATAACTTCCTTCGCAGTCAAAATATTTTCTATTATTGTCTTTAACAAACCTTCCTATCATAGGTATGTGATACTCTACAAACTGTCTATCTTTTTTGAAAACGGATTCATATTTATTGCAATAACATAGCACACGCACATTTAATGGTGGCTTTTCTTTATCTGCATCTTTTAGCTGCTCATCATATAACTTTGGTTCACCAAGTGAATACCACAAAATATCAACTCCTTTCTACCACATGAAAGTGGAATATGATATTATTTTTCACTCCTATATTTACCATAGTATTTTAATTCACCTTCTCGTCTAGCATTAACTGCATCTTCAAAGTCATCATAATAGCCAAGGTGTTTATGTTTTCCCATTAATCTTAAGTGAGCAATCCACTTATTTGTACTTTTATCCCAACATACACCAATATGACCAGATGTGTTGTTGCTTGGTTTTGTTACATAATTCATTAAATTTTGACTCTGCGTGCAAATTCTTAAATTTTCTCGTCTGTTATCGCAAATGTGGTCTTCTACTCTTTTTATATGATCAACAACCATGCCTTTAGGCGCATCTGTAAGATATCTATGCATAAGTATCCCATGACACTTTCTTGTCTTTCCTTTTCCGCTATCATACACTGTAGCACTAGGGTAAAATTTTGGCTCTGTATTTGTTTTCTTGTTCCAACACTTGCTGATTGACCAGTTGTGTTGTTTAACTTTATCATAATCATCTTTATCGAATAGAATTTTAAAATAACCATATGTTGGACTATCAATAATCATCTCGTAATAATCTTCATATTCTATGTATTTATTTGGTTCTGCTTTTCTTCCTATAATTAATCATCCTTTTTTCTATTGTTTCATATATTTGTCATTTGTTATTAAATCACATCAAACTATAAATTTATGCTATAATTATATCTATATGTAGTATATAATAAATTTATATGCACTATATATAGTGTTTATTTTATGTATAAACTTTCATAAACTATATTGTCACTAGATTTTCCTATTGTTCTTTTAAAGCTACTGTTTCCACTTAACAAATACTCATGTTTAGAATAAATATCTGTTGGGACACTATATGTACTATCAATATCTCCTGATATTCCGTCAAATGATAAAGCATATTTACACTTCAAATTTCTTAACCATTCCCACAGTTTCATATAATCAATAGTTCCATAATACATACCTTTTGTATTAGCATAAGGAGGATCAAGATATACGAAGTCATTTTCATTTGGTTTAATTTCATCATACGAACAACACTTAAATTCTACATCATACTTATTTAGCAACTCCGACCATTCATAAACTATTGATTTAAAAGTTTTTGGTATAATGCCATTTCTTGTAACATGGAATGAATTATTAAAATTTCCATCTTTATTATATCTTGGCATACCATTGGTTGTTGTCCTCATTATAAACATAAAATCTAATGGTGATTTTTCTCTATTAAATCTTTCTCTTACCATATAAAAATATTTTTTCTTACGCTCTTTGTCATCATCAATATTCAATTCATTCCATAGTTTTATATAATGGTTAATTACTTCTTGTGGGTTGTTTTTTATTTCACTCCATAAATCTATTAAATCACTATTTAAATCACTACATATGTATTTATTTACTTTAATATCACTATCTAATAGTCTTCTTAATACAGATGCACCACCGCAAAAAGGTTCATAATATGTATCAATTTCTTTTGGAAAATAACTAATAATATTTTCTGCTTGACTACGCTTACTACCACTCCATTTAATCACTGGTTCAAATATATTTATCACTCTCCTTTATAATTTAAAGTTATTGTTTTGGCATCAAAGTTCTATTTTATTTAGATATAATATATTTATTTCCATTAATATCTAATGTACCAACAATATTTGATGCTTTAAGAAAGTCTACAGCGTATTCAAGGGCTTCAATTGTTTCGTCAGCCAACTTGCTAATTTCAGCATCATCTCTATCCCAACTATCAACATCCTCTTGTAAACTTTCTAATAATTCAACTATTTTTTCTTTATTCATTAGCACTCTCCTTTTACTATCAATTCTCGATTTGATGTTATTGTTTAATACATTCATTTATTCTCTTTTCTGCAACTTCAAAATATGTATTATCTAATTCAATTCCTATAAATCTTCTGTTTAGATTTTTACACGCCACTCCCGTTGAACCGCTACCCATTGTAAAATCTAATATTAAATCATTTTCATTTGTGTATGTAAGAATTAAATATTCAAGTAAATCAATTGGTTTTTGTGAACTGTGATACATCATATCTTCTTTAGCACTTTTAGAATATGTAAGTAATGTTAATGGATATTTTTTATCTAATATTTCTCCCACAAAATTATCTTGTGACTTACCATAAATTTCTTGCGTGTTGTTATTTCTACTAACTCTTGGTTTATCTCGTTCCCTCATTTGTGGATTATAAGTTGGTTGCTTATTATAAAACACACTAATTGTTTCAATGTTTTTCATTGGTTGTTTTTTAGCATTTAGGAATCCAGTAGTTTTGTTTTTCTGATAT
>ENA-UOOK01002779-UOOK01002779.1-fermentation-metagenome-genome-assembly--contig:-NODE-2779-length-20847-cov-16.661649_pt1 | contig 20847 bp, 18 predicted proteins | sample MGYA00245777_ERZ724023 | MGnify/ENA primary metagenome ERZ724023 (study PRJEB28704, sample SAMN03018312) | fermentation metagenome | biome: anthropogenic terrestrial biome; feature: soil...
CGGAGAGGGTATATTCATGGGACTCCCCACGATGGCTACAGCCGACGCCATGTATGAGCGCTTTGAAAAGACGTATCAGCGGATCTTCGCCGACAGTGAGTATCCATCACTTGTGCTCGCTCATGGTGCCCGTCACCTCTCAGATACATTCAAACAGTCGATCGGGCCAGCAGAGGGAGATGCTCATGAGCACTATGGAGAAGAAGAGGCAACTGCATCAGCACAATGCACGGCATGGCTTGCTGATAACCGGAAGAAATCCCTACTTGCCTCAGTAGGTGTCGGGACTATTGATCAAGTGCTAATGAGCATACTTCCCTTCCGTCACCAGTCGCTCCGTCTGCTTGGGCTTGCCCGTAATGTACTGATTGTCGATGAAGTGCACGCTTATGATGCATATATGCACACTCTCCTCCGGCACCTGCTCGAATTCCATGCAGCGCTTGGTGGAAGTGCGATCCTCCTCTCCGCTACTCTGCCGATGCACCAACGGCAGAATCTCGTTGCGAGTTTTCGTAAATATTTGGGGGATGATACTGTACCCACCCGGGAGACCGCATACCCCCTCATCACCAGAGCCTCAGCAAGCGGCCTCGAGGAAATCCCCATTACCCCGGATAGGCGTTCTCATAGGTACGTTCAGGTTGAACTGACTGATTCACTTGAAGATGTCGAAAATCGACTCAGAAATGCGATCGACAGTGGACAGTGTGCCTGCTGGGTGCGAAATACAGTGACAGATGCTATCCGGGCTTATGAGCACCTCTCCTCTCTCTTTGGGAAGGAACATATCATGCTCTTTCATGCCCGATTTGCGATGTGCGACCGCCTGGCCATCGAGCAGAAGGTACTCAAGAAGTTCGGAAAGGAGAGCACCCTCAGCGATCGGCAAGGGCGGATCCTGATTGCTACCCAGGTGGTGGAGCAATCGCTTGATCTCGACTTTGACGTTATGATAACTGATCTTGCACCGATGGATCTCATTATCCAGCGTTCCGGGAGGCTTCACCGGCACCAAATATCCGAACGAGGAGACCGCGGAACGCCCACTCTGCTGGTGCTGGCACCCACGCTGACCGATGCCCCCGACAAAGACTGGTATATGCGAATGTTCCCGGCCGGGGCATTTGTTTACCCAAAACATGGGCAACTATGGCTCACTGCCAGATTCCTTGCGGAAAGAAGGCGGATCGTCATACCAGATGATGCCAGGAATTTGATCGAGGGCGTCTTCGATCCCGATATGCAGGCAACAGTACCGGAGGCTCTCACGAATAGAGATGTGATAGCAGATGGGAAGGATCGGGGAGACATGTCGATGGCAAATTTGAATGTGCTCGCTTTAGATGAGGGATATGCTATGACGCCCGGGCAATGGCAGGAGGATACCCGGACCCCGACACGGTTGGGTGAGATGAGCGTCACTGTGATTCTTGCCCGATGGGATGGGGAGACATTGCGTCCCTGGTCGGATGTGGCAGAGTTTGCATGGGATATGAGCCAGGTGAGTATCAGGGAAACGATGATCTCGGGGTCTGCTGACTTAAGCGATGTTCCCCGGGCGGCGATAGATGCAGCGCGGGAGACGATGCCCGGGAAAGGGGTGGGGCGCATCCTGATCCCGCTCACTCAGACAGGTAGCGAACGATGGGAAGGGATGGCTACAGCAAGAAAAGGCGATGATATTCGCATTGTTTCTGTTATCTATGATCCCCAGACTGGTCTTCGCGTTGCTCGCGATGATGGGTGAACGGTCATTCACCTTTTACCGGTAGTTCCGGATTACTCTTCTTTTCCCACTCTCTCTCAATAATCCTGCTATTATGGAATTTTTTTTCCACTTTCGCAGTGCAGAGAGAAGCTTTATGACTTCTGAGGGTGGTCGATCAATAAGAACACTTCGGACGCCCTCTTTGTGGCAATAAAGTTCGGTAAAATCATTGCCGGACTTTTGTTACCTTCTAAAAAGACGGATGTGGAAAATATGGTCAATCTTATCCAGGAAGAGTGGATCCCTGTGATCCGGAAAGACGGATCACAAATATCTATTGCACTCTGGCAGGTCACTGATAACTACGAGGAAAATCCGATTCAGTGGCTGAACGCTCCCCGGGCGGACTTCAACGGGGCGCTGATACAGTTCCTGATAGGGCTTGTGCAGACTGCTCTTCCGCCATCGAGCGATCGCGAGTGGTTCCGCCGGTTCGAATCGCCTCCCCAACCCCCGGAGTTGAGGGAACGATTCGCAACATTCAGCCACGCTTTTGAGATGGATGGTGACGAGCCGAGGTTCATGCAGGACTTTGATCTGCCTGAAAAGACGAAAACTTTTGAGATAAGTCAACTACTTATCGAGATGCCTGGAGAAAAGACAGTTGAAAATAATAGTGACCATTTCATCAAACGAGGCACCGTGCAACAGATCTGTCCGTACTGCTGTGCCATGGCGCTCTACACCCTCCAGACAAACGCCCCTGGGGGAGGGCAGGGACACCGCACTTCGCTTCGCGGCGGTGGCCCGTTGGCAACCATTGTGGTGGGTCGGACGCTCTGGGAGACTGTCTGGCTGAACGTAATGCCTTCAGGAGAATTTGCCAGGCATGGGAATGCTGATCTGCAGGAAGATGCTGATATATTTCCCTGGCTCAGGCCGACAAGGACAAGTGAGGGGAAGGAACCAGAACCAACTACTCCTCAGGATGCTCATCCGGCGCAGATGTTCTGGGGGATGCCACGGAGGATCAGGATCGAACAGGATGAGGTCGCAGAAGGGATCTGCGATCTCTGTGGATGCTCCAGTGCGAATCTTGTGCAAAAGTACCAGACAAAGAATCATGGAGTTTACTACAGTGCGGATTGGCGCCACACGCTCACCCCTTACGGAAAGGATAAATCCGGCAAACATTTCCCAATTCTGGGGAGGCGTGTGAAAGCTATTTCGTATCGCTACTGGTTGGGCCTGGTACAAAACGAACTAAACTCACAATGGGAACCGGCATCTGTGATACATGCTTTCCGAGAAAAAAGACAGCCGGATCTTCCTGAAGTGCCTTTCCGCCTGTGGGCATTTGGCTACGATATGGACAAAATGAAAGCTCGGTGCTGGTACGAGGGGACGATGCCTCTTATCAAGGTCGATGAATCTGTCCGTGCCAATTACGAGGTTGCCACGGCGCAGTTGATTATGGCAGCCTCACTTGTAGCAGAGACTACCAGCAAGGCAATCATAAAGGCACTCTTCTCGGAGAAGGCAGATGTGAAAGGTGATGTTTCAGTAATCGAGGATCGGTTCTGGAAAGATACTGAAAATCAATTCTATGAAGCACTGGATGACCTTAAAAAAACGCTGGAAGTAGGTGAAGAGGCGACTGAACTGAAACGTAAATGGCTTCATGATATCCAGAAGGAAGCAGAAAATCTGTTTGACGAATACTCTCAGTCAGCATTGATCGGGGTTGCCGATCCGCAGAGAATTGCGACGGCAAGGCGGGAACTCAGAAACCTCACATCGTCCACTGCAAAGAGGATCAGGGAAGCACTCGATCTCCCAAAACCGCCTTCCAGAAAGAAAAGTACGAAAATCCCTGCATGATGAGGTGATTAGCCTGTGAAAACGAAACCATATCTTTCATTTACCAGACATCCCGAAGAAAAAGAGATTCTGGAGAAGTGGTGGAAAGAATTCAAGAATAATCCTGGCGATCGGGCAGCGTTGCGACGATGCAGATCCGCTGCCGAGATCGCATTCATCCCCTACTTCCACCGGTTACGTCTGGATCTCATAAAAATCGCATATGTACAGCCCCAATCCCTTGCGAGAGTTGCCGGAATCCTGTCACACGTGAAAAACTATGACGAGTCCAACGCCTGGAGTATTGCCCGACAGATGGCAGCAAGTAAAGAAGGAAGCGACCAACCCCGGGTGAGCGACTTGCGTTTCCGGCGATTACTTGCTGTAGATGATGCGGATGAACTCTATGGATCGATGATCCGGATTGTCCGGCTCCTTGGCGGTGCTGTCGATATCCCGAGTCTGGCCGACGGCATCTACTGGTGGAATGACAGAACAAAGAACACCTGGGCGTACGATTACTACTCTGAGGCGCCCACAAAGAAATGATTGAAACGGTGGAAAATGTATGAGTGAATTTATCCAGTTGCATATCCTTGCATCGTACCCCCCCTCAAACCTGAACCGTGACGACCTGGGCAGGCCAAAGACCGCAATGATGGGCGGATCTCAGCGGCTACGGGTTTCATCACAGAGTCTGAAGAGAGCATGGAGAACATCTGATCTATTTGAAGAGTCGTTGCATGGGTTTATCGGGATCAGAACGCGGTCTATGGGCGAGATGATATACGGTGCAATGGTTTCAGGGCAACAGTTAATGAATGTCGTCACTGGAGAATCATCTGATCCGGCCCGCTCCCCTCTCTCTGAAGAGGATGCACTCATATGGTCGGCGGGAGTTGCAGGTGCTTATGGGGCACTGGAAAGTAGCAAAAAGTGGGAGAAAGGGCCTCGATATAAGCAGATGATCCATTTCAGGCCATCTGAGATTCAGGCGATCGACAATTTAATAGCCACTATTTCTGGGGAGCATGAGACAAACACGAGCGAAAATGTTGACATTGATCTAAAAGGGCTGAAAAATTACGGAACCCACCTTGTCCAAGAGAAGAACTATGATGAGAAGAAAAAGAATAAGTTAAACCAACAGATCCGGAATATTACCCTCTTCAAGAAAGATACTGCAGCCGATATCGCCATGTTCGGGCGCATGATGGCTGATGCAACCGAATATAACGCTGAGGCGGCGGTACAGGTTGCTCACGCGATCACAGTTCACGAGGTTGCGGTTGAGGATGACTACTTCACCGCTGTCGATGATCTGAACCGTGGCGAAGAGAATCTAGGTGCCGCTCACCTCGGTGAAACCGAGTTCGCTGCTGGTCTCTTCTACCTCTATATCTGTATCAACCGCGATCTGCTCGTGGAGAATCTCGACGGTGATGAAGCTCTTGCAAATAGCACCCTCCGTGCTCTGACTGAGGCGGCAGTGAAGATAGCCCCAACTGGTAAACAGGCGAGTTTTGCATCGCGAGCGTATGCCTCCTATCTCCTTGCCGAACGGGGATCCCAGCAACCCCGATCGCTCTCAGTTGCATACCTGACAGCACTCCGTGATCAAAACCTCTTGGAGTCAGCAATCACATCATTGCTGGATACGTGTGAGAAGATGGATACAGTGTATGGGAAATGCAGCGATGACAGATGTAAGATGAATGCATACGCTGGCAAAGGAACACTGGAAGAGGTGCTGGATTTCGTGGCTGGTAACCATGCATGAATTTCTAGTCTTCTCTCTGTATGGTGCAATGGCGTCGTGGGGCGATGTGGCAGTCGGTGATTTTCGGCCGACCCATGATCATCCTACCAGATCTGCGGTACTTGGCCTGATTGCGGCAGCTCTCGGGATACGGCGCGACGAAGAGGAACGACTTGCTACACTTTCAGATGGATATAACATTGGCATACGACTTGATGTCCCCGGCACCCTGCTCAGGGATTACCACACCGCTCAGGTTCCGCGATCCGGGGCAAAAAGGGCTATGCGAGAACATCCAACGCGGCGAAGTGAGCTGGAGGCTCCGGTACATATATCGACGATACTCTCTATACGAGAGTATTACTGCGATGCAGTCTCCACTATCGGCCTCTGGAACAGAACGGAGGATGCACCTTATACGCTGGAACATCTCCGCGATGCTCTCAACAACCCGGCGTTTGTCTTTTACCTGGGCCGGAAGGCCTGTCCTCTCGCGATTCCACTCGATGCGAGGGTTGTGAGAGGTGAGAACCTTGCAGAAGTCTTTGCTTCTGTGCCTTTCCCGGGAAAAGAACTCTTGAAACGGATTGTACCGTCGAACAGGGAAGTCAGGATTTACTGGGAAGGAGATGAGGATATGGGTATTCAAGCAATTCATTCCGTGACGCGTCATGATAAACTACTCAGCCGGAAACGATGGCAATTTGGCGACCGAGTCGAACATTACGGTGTGATTGAGCGCAAGGAGGGAGAGTGTGTACCTGAGCAGAATCCGGCTCAGACCTGACGCGGCCGGGAAGCGTGACTTCTGGCAGATGATAGGGAGCGAGTACCAGGCGCACCACATGGTCTGGGACCTCTTCACCGACGGGCCTGACCGGGAGCGGGACTTTCTCTACCTAAACCATGTTCCTTTTCAATGTTTTCAGCAATTTCCTTTGTTGTTACCGCACCGAAAAGCTTTCCGTTTTCTCCTGTCTTCGTCTTGATGACAACGGTTAATTTCATAAGCTCTTCTTCCAGTTTTTTTGCTTCGACATATACTTCTTTTTCTTTTTCTTCTTTTTGTTTCTGTGCAGTTTCCAAATTTTTTAAATTTACAGCTGTTGCTTCTATAGCTAAATTTTTAGGGAATAAAAAGTTTCTTGCATAACCATCCTTTGCATTTATAATGGTTCCTTTTTTGCCCACATTTTTAACATCTTCCAACAATATTACTTTCATAAACTTTCATTCTCCTTCTTGTAATGAGATATTGCTTCATACAGCTTGGATTTTGCTTCATCCATATCTTGTGTTTGAACCTGGGCACCCGCCATATTCAAATGCCCTCCGCCGCCTAAGTACTCCATAATTACCTGTACATTTACGGAGCCTGTAGATCTGGCGCTTATGTTTATGTAATCACTGTTTCTTACCAGTACGAAGCTCATTTTGACATCCTTGATTGTAAGCAGCTCATCCGCACTTTGCGCTGCTATTACATTTGAATCGTCTGAAATTTCGTCAATATATGATACTGCGGCATCTCCAAACACTATTTCAGACCTTTCAATTATTTCAGTTTTCTTTTTCATAGAATCCAGGCTTTCATTAAACAGCTCCTTGACATCTGTGGTATCAGCACCATTTCTCCTTAAAAATGATGCTGCTTCAAATGTTCTCACACCTGTCTTAAATGTAAAGGAATTTGTATCAAGGACTATTCCTGACAGAAGTGCGTCCGCTTCAAATTTTGTAAGCTTAATATGTTCCTCCATGTATTGAACAATCTCTGACACCAACTCACAGGTGGATGACGCATAGGGTTCAACATAATCCAGAAGCGGATTTTCAATATATTCTTCGCTCCTCCTGTGGTGGTCAATCAATACAACTTTTTCCGCCTTGCTTAAAATCTCCGGGGCTTCCGTATAGCTTGGTCTATGAGTATCCAGAACCACAACCAACGTATTTTGGTCGATTAAGTTTAATGCCTCTTCAGTGCTTATTAAGGCTTCTGTATAATGGCTTTCTTCTTTTTTCATTCTTTCATACATATTTTTCAAAGCATAATTCACAGTATTTAAAACGATATATGAATTTTTTCCTCTGCTTCTTGCAATAGCATAAAGACCTATAGATGATCCAAGGCTGTCCATGTCACCTACCCTGTGTCCCATGATTATTACATTGGAACTCTGGTCTATTATTTGTCTCAGAGCATAAGAAATAATTCTGGCTTTTACTTTGGTTCTCTTTTCAACTGCCTTGCTTCTTCCGCCATAGAACTTAACTGAATTGATCCTTTTTACCACAGCCTGATCCCCGCCTCTTCCAAGAGCGACATCCAATGCTCCCTTTGAGTATTCAAGAAGCTGGGTAAGGTTTTTTGCAAGTACGCCCGTTCCTATGCTCAGTGTAAAACTGAATTCACTGCTTCCCTTAAGAGCCCTGACATCTTCAAGCATGGAAAATTTCTTGGCTTCCAAAATTTCCAGGAACTTGTTTTCAATCATCATGAGAAACTTCGCTGTATCGTACCTTAAAACAAAACCGTTCATTTCAGAAGCATATCTGTCCAGTATCTTTTCAACCTCCGCAGTCATGGCGGATTTTTCACCCTTATCTAACTTTTCTGATATTTCATCGTAATTATCTATTTGAACAAGCATTGATACGGGACGTTCATCATTGTACTTGGTCTTTAAGTTTGCAAATGCGGTATTTTCGTTCCAGTAGCACACATAAGAACTATCGTTTCCAAACCTTCCTTCTTCCAGCCTATAGTACATTATGTTAAATGTCTTTCCTGAATCTGTTATCTCAATGTTATTTAATGTGCCTTCCTTATTATCCGAAAAGCCTTTTAAAGAAAAATCGGGGATAAACTCCTCTATGTTTTCAATATTTTCTGCCTCATCTCCCACAAGCTCCCTGAACTTGTTGTTGAACCAGTAAATTTTCCCGTTAATATCCATTATACTTATGGGCATGGGAGAATAGTAAAAGGAATTAACAGATAAGCTTTCTATATTTTTAGTGTAATTTATTATGTAATTTTTCAGTTCCTTTTCTCTTTGTATTTGTCTCCTTAAGGTAAACACAGCAACAATAATCAAGATCAATCCTGAAATTGCAGCATATACATACAGATTTTCAATAATTAAAATCACAATCAGAAAAATGTTTAACGCAAAATAAATTATACTGTCATCCTTTAAAAATTTAGGAGTTGTTTTCAAATCATTACCTCCATCGTTTATACTGCTCTGTTAATTTTTCTTAAATCTATTGATAAATCAATAAGCCCTAAAATAGCAACGACTAAAACCATTCCGGAAAAAAGTGCAATATAAATTATAATAAACATTGTCAGTGTCTTTAATGACTTTTTCATCTGACTTTTTTCCAAAAAAAACTTAACTACTGCGATACCTTGTAAAACCATAGCCAGGAAAACCAAACTAAATAAATTGAGCTGTATTACGCTCACATTTACACCCAATCCACCAAGCAGGTAAGAAATTAAAAGCAAGGCTGCCATTGCAATCATAAATGTTCTTGGAAACGAAAAATGACTCATGCTGACAAACTTATTAATATTTATAGAAAATCTTTTTGAAAACTTTACCGCTATAAGATAATTTACATAAGAAGCAATTACGGAAACCATAACTACCATAGCAGGAAACAAATTAGTAATAATATAATTAGACGTATCCCGGAAAATCTTCATATTCTCCAAGGCGCTGTCAACATCCTGGGCATTCAATCCCTGTGGTATGTTAGAAAGCATTTCTTCTGCCATTGAATAGCTTTCCATATATGTAGTTTTAAGCTGCTCTACAAAATTTATTCCCATAAATGCATTCATAGACAATATCAGTACAACAAATGAAATCATGTATGCAGCGGTGCCGTAAAGCAATGTTTTATTTGCGCTTTCATCCCTATATGCCCCATATGCCAATGCCAAAGAAAAAGGTGTATACAGTATGAAGTACATAAAACCCGTGGTAGCTCCCAAAAGAATTGAAATTATAATATCTGCTGCTAATAGTGAAAGTCCTGTATATTTTATTCCCCTTCTTTTTGCAAGTATAATTGCCGGCGTAGGATAAAAAAGCGTTGCCATTGAAATAAATGACGACAAAAATGCTATAATAACTAAAATTCCTGCTATCATCGCCGCTTCTGTAATGCTTGATGTTTTATTGTTTCTGTTCATTATTCCCTCGTTTTTATCATTTCTAATTATAATATTCTACCCCAAAAGCCGTATAAAGTCAAAATATTTAAAAATTATTTCCAAATTATTATCCAATTTAAATTTAACAACCTCTTTACACTTTTCTATTTTTGAAATATACTTATGTTGTAACATACTTAGAAAAGAGGTGTACCATGAAAAGAAAACTTTGTTTAATACTGGCAGTTGTAATGATTATGTCTTCATTCACCTTGACAGCTTTTGGAGCTGACTTTGATAGTGACAAGTTTGACAGTGATATTAATTTTATGAAAAATATCATTTCCCTTGTAATCAATAATTATCAATACGAAGTAGATCAGGATCAAGTCATGAACGGTCTTTATGATGGCTTTTTCAGCGTTCTGGATGAATACAGCGTATATTACACACCTGAGGAATACCAGGAAATACTTGAAGAATCAGCAGGCAAATTCATCGGTATAGGCGTTGAAATAACAGAATCAAACGGACAGATTATTGTTGTGACCCCCCTTCCCGAATCACCGGCACTTGAGGCAGGAATAAAATCCCGTGACATAATAAAATATGTTGACGGTGCAGACATTACAGGTTTGACTGCATCACAGGCTACACTGCTTATCAAGGGCAAGGAAGGCACACCGGTGAAGATAGGTGTTATACGCGGAAAAGAAACCTTGTCTTTTGATATAGTAAGAAAGCCAATAGTTACAAGCATTGTTGATGGTAAAATTTTAGAAAACAATATAGGTTACTTAAGGGTGACTAATTTTTATGACAACACAGTGGAGCTGGTCAAAAAGGAACTTGCCGAGTTTGATAAACAGAATGTTAAGAAAATAGTAATTGATGTGCGAAACAACGGCGGCGGAAGTTTGCAGTCAGCTGTTGATATGCTGAATTTATTTGTTACTGAAGGTCCGATAGTATATGTTGATTATGCAACAGGCAAGGAAGAGGTTTTTGAAAGCAAATTAAAAGAACAGAAATATAAAATTGCAGTCTTGATAAATGAAGGTAGTGCAAGTGCCACGGAAATATTTGCAGGAGCTGTAAAATACAAGAACGAGGGAGTTATTGTAGGTACTAAATCCTTTGGAAAAGGTATAGTTCAATCGGTTTATTCATTAGTTGACGGCAGCGGAATAAAGTTTACAACTGCAGAGTACTTCTCTGTTAATAAAACTCCGGTACATAAAATCGGAATTACTCCTGATATAATTGTAGAAAATGAAAGGATTGATATTTCAAAATATCCTGAATTCAGTAAGACAAATAAGCCAGGATTAGGCAATGTGAGTCTTGATGTACTTTCTGCCGAAATGATTCTTCATTCACTGGGATATGACGTTGACGAACCGGATGGTGTTTATGATAAGAAAACCTTTGAACAGGTGATTAAGTTCCAAAACGACAATTTTCTGTTTCCATATGGAACAATAGATATAGCAACCCAGAACACATTGTACAACGCCCTGGTAAATCATTCTTTGGAAAATATTGATGACCTGCAGTTAAAAGCTGCTGTGAAAGCATTAAATAACTAAAAAAGTAAAGAGTTCTAACTGAAAAAAGCGGAATTAACGTTCCGCTTTGTTATATGCTGCTCATTGATGCCTGTTCTTTGAACCCTGTTACAGAAACCATATTTATTGCCGTAATAATTCCTTCACATATTATTTCAGACATTTCATAAATCAGGGAAAGACGTGTGTCCTGAACCAGATCGTGAAAATCCCTTTCGCTGGAATCTACTACCCCTATTATGGAAATATTCCCTATCTCAGGAAGCAGCTTGCCGATTCCCTTTCCCGGAGTTATAGATCCTTCTCTTATCTCAATTATCCCCTGATTTTTTTTGTTACTGAGACATGCATCTATTGCAATAATCTTATCATAATTTTTCCTATTAATAGTTTTCATACAATCATTGATATTCATTGCATGAACAGGTTTGTCAAGAGTTCCGTATATATCGATATTAAGATTTTCCTTTGACAGCATCGTACCTGTCAAAGGTCCCAGACTGTCAACAATACATTTGTCAGTACCGATACAAACAATTGCAGAGTTGTTATTCATTTGCGCTCCAAGATATTGGCCAATTTTCACAGTTGCATAACTATTCTTGTAGTGTACTTCTATTGGATTCAAAGGCAACACCCCCTATGTATATTAGTATATACAGGAAGGCGGTGTATTATGTGTCATCCATTCTATTTAGTTTTCATAGTTTGCAATAAGCTGTTTGTTCAGCTTTTCAGCAAGCCGGTCTGCTTTATATTCATCCTCGCCTGATACTGATATGCTCGTGCTATATTTATTTGTCTGTGAATTATCATTTATATCAAATTCTTGAACTGTTAACTCTATAGCATCTGCTATATCCTTATGAGTCAGCTTTAATTTATCTAACGCTTTATTGTCTTCATTGACTATATTAACATCCAAAACTCTGTTGTAGCAATTTACAGTATATACAACAGAAGTGCCGCCATTTAAGGTCACATAACTTGAAGGAGTAATATATAGATAACCGCCGTATGCAGAAATACAGAATATTGCAATGAAGAATACAACGTAACATAACAGTTTAACCAAAAACACAAGAAACTTTTTCACCTGTACCAACTTCCTTTCAGTCCAAAACAAATTCTAATTAGTAATTAAATATATACCACTGTACATAACAAATAAACAATTAATTAGTTAAACAGGAGGTATACCCGACACAGTCCCGAACCTTTGTTGCCTGTATACCTCTGTAATAGAATTCCAAGTTTCTTCATTAATTATTCCTGTAGGTTCAAGTCCCTGAGCACCCTGAAAAGCTCTTACGGCCTGTTCGGTTGCGGCATCCAGCACGCCATTAGGTTCAATATAAGGAATAGCAGGAATTGTAAGTGAGATATAGGACAGCATTTCCTGAATAATATAGATATTCGGACTTTCATCACCCGGATAAAAAACAATTCCCGGCCATCGCATAGTTGGAAGATAAACAGCTTCGGGAGGCAACGAATCAAGAATTCCGAAGAGGGCAGACGTCATTGCTTCAAATGTTTCACTGTCAACCACACCTGTAGGTTCAAGATTTAAAGTTTCCTGAAATGCTATTACATCTTGCCGGGTCTGTTCGTCAAATACTCCGGTTATAGCAACTCCTTCAATTGTAGGGTAATATGCTGATAAAACATTAAGTGCATATTGAATCAGATCAACCCTTGGGCGAATATCACCTTCCAGGTAGGTTTCCAATGTTACTCCCGTCAGCTGTGCCAATGTTACTCCCTGTGCAGTCAGCTCAGCTAATTTTGTAACCGCAATATATATGTTTCTTATCATGTACCAGGTTGCCTGATCAACAACCCCTGTAACAGGAAGGTTAAAAACTCTTTGAAATTCTCTTACCGCAGCTTCTGTGGATTCATCAAAATATCCACTAATCTGTTGTATGGGAGGTAATCCGGGATAATTCAGCCTGATTCTGTCAAGTTCAAATTGAACTATAAGTACAGCAATGCTCGAATCACTTAGAGCCAGCGGTTCACCTGGATATGATGCGCCAACATAGCCCACCGGAGCGTCTGTAACTATGTTGATATCCTCTCCGTAATAGTACCTCAATATCTCAATTGGTGTATATCCCGCCTCAGCCAGATCAACAGTTCCCCATTGATGCAGTCCATTGCACTGAGAAACCCTTCCATCGCAAAACTGGGCAAATAAAGGCTGTAATTGCCCCTCTCTTACTATGTACTGAGTAAAAATTTCATCAGCAATATTGCCGATTGTATCAAATATACCTCTGCCCGGAACAAATGCCTGGTCATACTGAGTTGAGTTTGTAATGTCAAAATCATATCCTCTGGCTCTGTACCATTCGGTATATATTCTGTTCATAGCTATAGATGTGATTGCATGAATATTAGCTCTCAAAGCATCCTCCGGCCATGTGGGATAAAGCTCACTGGATCCCACATTTTTTATGTAATCAAGATATGGAACTGTTATATTTTCCGCTTCTTCATCAGGTCTTCCCAGATGAACGGTAATTGTGGTGGGTATGGTCACAACGGCAGTTGGAGGCAACTGACTCAGCTCTAATGCATCTATATTACCTTTAGTAGACATAATTTCTCCCCATTTCTTTATGTTACACATAAATAAATCATAATATTCTTATTCAATATATGCAAATTTTTTTACTTTGACTATTAAACCGGAAGATATTCACGAAACTGACAGGCTGGGCAGTGATGCAATTGCCGATATAACGATTGGCAGAATTGCAGGTCAGTAACACAGTAAAGAAAAATACTGTTTATATTTTAACAAATATCTTCTTTTTAAGAGGCTTTTCCCTTTTATAATATCATATGAATACAAGATAAATAATCGTATATTTTCAGAGAATAAAACAAAAATTTGACTTATTAAAAATAATGTTATAAACTTATAGCATACCATAAATAAAAAGAATATATTTAACAAAGGAGAGGACATGAAATGACAAATAATTCACTTAAAAAAAATGTAACATTTATTGAAGCAATGGCAATTGTCATTGGAATGATTATTGGTTCCGGCATATTTTTAAAGCCTGCAACAGTACTTCAAAATGCAGGATCACCACTTATGGCAATACTTGCATGGGTAATAAGCGGTATAATAACATTGGCATCAGCACTGTCAATTGCTGAAATAGCCGCTGCCATACCAAAGGCAGGAGGACTTTATACATATTTAACCGAATTATACGGAGAAACCTTCGGATTTTTGCTGGGCTGGGTACAGACAATTATCTCTTATCCTGCATCAGTTGCGGCACAGGCTATAGCATTTGCCACATACGCAAGCTTCTTTGTTACTATGAACTCCATACAGCAAAAAATACTTGCTGTTGCAGTATTAGCATTTATCTTATTAATGAACGTACTTTCCACGAAATATGGCGGTGTCATACAGACAGCTGCCACTATAGGTAAGCTTGTACCTATTGCAGCAATAATATTATTTGGTCTTATAAAAGGTTCATCATCTTTTGGAATTACCGAAAGCATCATCAATCCTTCAGCGCCTTCAGCAGGATTTGGTGCGGCAATGCTGGGTACCTTGTGGGCCTATGAGGGATGGATAAGTGTCACCAATATGGCAGCAGAACTTAAAAACCCCACAAGGGACTTGCCTAAGGTAATTTCTTTTGGAGTCATATTTGTAATAGCTGTTTATGCAATATTCAATCTGGCAATATTTAAAGCTCTGCCTCTTGAACAAGTTGTTACATCTGAAACCGCTGCCGCAGATGCAGCCGTTGCACTTTTCGGAAATAAGGGAGCAATGTTTATTACCGCAGGTATAATGGTATCGGTGTTTGGTGCATTGAATGGCTTCCTGATGACAGGAGCCAGAATTCCATATTCCATGGGCGAAAATAAAATGCTTCCGTTTTCGGGAGTGTTAAGTAAAATTCATCCTAAGTTTCAGACTCCGGCAAACTCTCTGATAATAGAAAGTGTATTAGCCATAGTTTATATAATGTCAGGTACATTCAATACACTTACTGACCTTCTGGTATTTGTACTGTGGATTTTCTTTGTAATGGGAGTATACGGTGTATTTATATTAAGGAAAAAATATCCACAGGAAAAGGGATTATATAAAGTTCCCTTATATCCTGTAACTCCGATTATAGGAATAGTAGGAGGAGCATATATATTAATCAGCACCATAATAGACAACCCTAAAAATTCACTGATTGGTATAGCTATAACATTGATTGGTCTTCCTGTTTATTATTACATCAATAAAAAAAATAAATAATAAAAAAGTAAAAACAAAAAGCAGGTATGCTTTTTGTTTTTACAAAATTTCTGTTATAAATCTATCTTATTTAAAATATCTCTCATCAATTTTGCTTCTTCTCTGCTTAATGTAACTCCCTTGCCCATTCTTTCATGTTCAGGAGACCATTCCCTTATATCTATCTTCGGTTCCCTGTCGTTCCAGCTTACCAAATTAATTTCTTTAGTCCATCCTCTTGACGATTCAGAAAGAACCCCCAGTTCTTCAGTTATTTCATATTTAATTTCTGCCATAAATTCTCCTTAAACTTAATTATAATTTGCCCTTATTATAATACAAGTATAAATATTACGCTATAATTATTTATTTTTTAATATCAGACTAAATAAGGATACTGTAAACAATAATAGTTCTGAATTACCAGAACTATTGTTGTTTTACTGATTATTTTATATACTCACTGCTTACAAGTATATCAGAAATTACATCTGTCGGAATTTCAAATTCGGCAATTCCCATGTAGCCCGGTGCAACTTCATATTTATCAAATGAAATTACAAGCTTCCCTTCCGAAGTGATGTAGAAATTCTGTTCAGCAGAAATTTTTTCAAATCTTTCTGTTATTCCTTCATTTTCAATACCTTCTACCCAATAGGTTTTATTGTCGTCCTCCTTTTTCTGCTCTAACATCTGCTCCTTAATGTTTTCACTGATAACATCAATATAGCTTGCATCTTTAAAAAGGCTGGGCAATGTTATCAAAATTTCATTTTCTTTATCAATGGTATCATACTTCATTGTAGTAGAAGATGAACCTACCGTATTAACAACATATCGACCAACGGAAAGAATCTTGTCTGTGTCAGTTTTAATTTCATAACCACTGTCAACTCCCAGATGACCGTCGCCATTCTTCTTCATTTCTTCCATTCCGGCTTCAAACTCTTCATAAAGCTTTTTGTTTTCAGTAAGATATTTTTCATTCAAGCTGTTCTGCAAATCTTTGTTCTCAAGACCTTCTATTGACGGAACTTTAATATCTGCATTATGATTGCCGTCATTATAAACATATTCCTTAAAGGTAAGAACCTTTACAACATTTCCTATTACAGGTATTTTTGACATTGTGGACGCAAATGCCGGACTTATGTTGATTCCCGCTGTAAATACCACTATTACTGCAGCAGCTGTTGCTGCTATAACACCTATCTTTCTTCCTCTTGCATTTTTCTTCATTGTCTTCATTCCTTCCATTAATGATTTCCTGACCATAAAATCTAATTCTTCCGGTATTGGTGTTTCCATATATTCCTTTTTGAGATGTTCTAAGTTATTGTTCATATTAAACCTCCTCGTAATCTTCCATTTCAATTCTCAATGTTTTGAGAGACTTGTAAAGGCGCGTTTTTACAGTATTGACATTTTCGTTAAGCACTTCGGCAATTTCCTCAAATTTCAGATCTTCAAAATACCGTAAAACTACCACCGCACGATAATTGTCCGGTAAATTGTTCAAAGCTTTTTTAAGGTCAAAGTTTTCATAATTATCCGCTGTTCCGGAATCAATGTTTGTAAGTATTTCTTCGTCCATAACTTCAGTCTTTCTGTTTTTACGAATAAAGTCAATGGAGGTATTCACTAATATTCTATAAAACCAGGTTTTTAAATAACTTGGGTCTTTTAGAGTATCCTTCGAGCAAATTGCTTTATAAACAGACTCCTGAACTATGTCCAAAGCATCATCTGCATTCTTAACATAGCTGTATGCCAACCTGTAATGATTTTCTTTATATTTCAGAACATACTCAGCTATTTGTTCATCTATGTTTTTCTTATCCATTGGTACCAACTCCTTGCTGTTCTTTGTACAGTTAACTTATACACTATATAGACGCTTATGCATCAGAAAAAGTTTTAATATATAAAATTCTTAAACAATTTTTATAAATTATTCTCAGGCCCCATCTCAATTTTATTTGCTCGCTGTCGTTCTTATAAAATTAAATTGCAGTAGAGAAAAAAATAAAGCGATTCGTAAACCGATCGCTTATTCATATTTAAACTGTAGTTTTTTACTATTTTCCGATAATAATTTCTTTGTCTTTTCCACAGATAAATTATAGCTTCTCCAGCTGTATTCCATATCGTTGTACAACTCATTTTTATCCTCCAAGTAGATTCTGGCATTATTTCTTATACCAAACTCTACATTTTTATCTAAAAGACGTATTATTTGTGGAGCGGCATCTGAAGACAGAGTCATTAAGTAATCCATATCCAGTGATTCAGTCTGCCCTGCAAAGTACATATCTATGTTTCTCTTCGCAATTATGTCATCAATTTTAACAAGGTTAAGAGTTAAATAAAATGCAACTGCTACAGCTGTGTACACTGCCAATATGTTAAAGCTGTGCTTCATTATATAAATTAAAGTCGCAGCTAATCCAACTGCTTCAAATATAAGAAACAGGTAAACAATGATTCTCAGCCTTGTAAAACCATAAGCACCATCATAAAGGGACATTCTGTAATAGGATGATACGAGCAGGATTCCCGTTAATATACACAAGTATACCAGCATAAATTTTGTAAATACCGCCCATTTTGTTTTTTCACAATAAATCTTATCCTTCAATAAATATGTTACGGTTAATATTAACACAATATTTAAAACACTTAAGAATATTAGCTCAAAAAAACCACGCCTTGCATAATCAGCATAATTCAGCCCATAGGGAAGAACACCTGATGAAAATAAGTACTTAAATTGGATTACAATAAATATTGAATAAATTGTCAGTATGGACACCAACAGTATATTTAAAACAATGATATCACCCTTAAACTTTATAATCTCGTCATTATTTATGGAAATGACTCCTTTAGTTATGCCCTCCTCCTCAGAAAAAGCAGAATATAAATGGCCAAACAGATACAATCCTACAAAAATTCCATAAATCAGTTTAATCAGGTAAAAAATATTCAGAGAATCCGCAAACCATCTGTTAAGGGAAACAAAGTTGTTATAGAATACCATGTCGGCAGACGAAAGCATCATTGTGAGAAATACTGCACATGGTATGGTGATTACAACACCTATTAGTATTCTTTTTATAAGCAGAGTTTTTTCCTTATCCTTAGACCTTTCCGATATCCATTTAAAAGGAACGGCAAAGTTAAAAACCGGTTCAAAAATGTTGGCAACTGCAGCCACAAACCCCTTAATATCAATAGTTTTAAAACTCAGTTTTCCGTTCAGCATTAAAAACATCAGGCTGTATAAAAATATCACCACAAAAAAATTAGTTGCTCTCCACATATTATTTGCACTTATGAAATGGTTCAGAGAAACCATGAATATAGGAATCATCACAAGCAGACCCCTGGGATTTTTAATTTGTTTTTTGTTTTTAAGTATTAAATATAAGCATACAAATTGTATAATAATGAATACAGGGACACTGATTCCGGGATTTGGCGCCATCATTAAATAAATATATGTAGCCCCCGAAATAGCCCCATACAATGCTAATCTTATTTTTATTTTATCATCCATACTATTCCTCGTCCTTCACATACTCTATAATATCTCCCGGCTGACAGTCCAAAGCCTTGCATATCTCCTCCAATGTGGAAAGACGTATTGCCTTTGCCTTGTTATTTTTCAATATAGAAAGATTTGCAGGAGTTATATTTATTTTTTCAGCTAATTCCATCAGACCTATTTTTCTTTTTGCCATCATTACATCGAGCTGTATTACTATAGCCATTCCATACCTCCTACACAGTTAAGTCATTTTCGTCTTTATAATAAATTGACTGCTTGAACAAATCCTTTAAAGTCAGGCATAAAAGACAAACTACCGAAAATATTGCCACTATTACCACCGTGGATATTGAAGGCAACACTATGAGCTTCAATACATAAATCAGCGAAATAACCAAACATGCTACGGCTATTTTTCTAAGACACGTCACATTGGCATGGATAAAAGGATTGCCTTCCATAAGTGTCCTAAATATAACCTTCAGCTGCCACAATATATAGACACCTGAAATTCCCGATGCAAGCAATATAACCTTCATGAATAAAACCATCTCATCTGTTATATAAAAATATCTTACCAACCAGGATGATGAAAACGGAACTAAAGCACAACATATAATTCCCACATAAAACAAAACATCCACACAAACCTTAGTCATATAATGTACAATACTTTTCTGATACATAGAATCCTCCGATAATTATTTATACCATAATTATAACAGAGGTTTTGCATATGTCAATAATTATTTATTGTTTTACGATAATTTTTTATTGATATGCGTCACATACAAACAAGGCATCATTTAAGCTGACTTAAATAATGCCTTATACTTGTATCTATTTTTAGTTATTGATTATGAGAACGATAAGAACCGTCCCCTAAATCTTCTAAATTTTCAAAATTTAAATCATTACAACCGGTTTAATAAGATCTTTTGGTTTGTCTTTCATAAGTAATAATGATTCTTCCATATGCTCAAAACCATTGAATTTATGTGTCAAAAGCTTGCTGGTGTCAAGACGGCCTGTCTGAAGCAAAGTTGCAAGTTTTTCCATTCGCAGTCTTCCACCAGGCATCAAACCGCCGGCGATTACCTTATGACCCATACCGCATCCCCATTCTGCTCTTGGAATTTTTACAAATTCACCTGAACCAAGGTAGTTTACATTGCCTATTCTCCCTCCAGGTTTTAGCATTGTTATAGCTTCTATAAATGTGTCTACATTTCCGCCTGCTATAACTACACGGTCAACACCTTTACCATGTGTTTTTTCCATAATTTGTTCTACAATACTTCCATCACGATAATTAATTATATCTGTAGCACCGTATTCTCTAGCAACTTCAGTACATTTTTTACGAGAACCGACAGCATATAAATTAGAAGCTCCTCTAAGAGCTGCTCCTGCAACAGCCATTAAACCTACAGGACCTATACCAATAACACACACATCATCGCCAAACTGAACGTCAGCCAATTCTACCCCATGAAAACCGGTAGGAACCATATCGCTTAACATTACTGCTGCTGCTGCATCTATATTATCAGGCAGTATTGCCATATTTGCATCAGCTTCATTTACATGGAAAAACTCAGCGAAAACACCGTCTTTAAAGTTGGAAAATTTCCATCCTGCAAGCATGCCGTTAGAATGCATTGCATAACCGCCTTGAGAAGCAAGAGCACCCCAATCAGGTGTTATAGCCGGAACAATAACTTTATCACCGGGCTTAAACTCCTTTACAAGAGAGCCAACTTCAACAACCTCACCTACAGCTTCATGACCAAGAATCATATCGCTTCTTTCTCCAATAGCACCTTCCCAAACAGTATGTACATCTGATGTACATGGGGAAACTGCAATAGGCTTAACGATTGCATCCAATGGACCGCAATTTGGCTCAGCTTTTTCAATCCATCCGGTCTTTCCAATTCCCAACATTGCAA
>ENA-UOOK01002780-UOOK01002780.1-fermentation-metagenome-genome-assembly--contig:-NODE-2780-length-20845-cov-10.470082_pt1 | contig 20845 bp, 22 predicted proteins | sample MGYA00245777_ERZ724023 | MGnify/ENA primary metagenome ERZ724023 (study PRJEB28704, sample SAMN03018312) | fermentation metagenome | biome: anthropogenic terrestrial biome; feature: soil...
AAAATAAGTAAAGCTGATAAAAATAGGCATTTAAGTCGCTGCTACAGTAAATCAACATATCCTGGCATCAGCACTGTACCAAAACATAGCCCTTTAGTTTTAAAAAAGTATTATATATAATTTTCTTTCTTGAATATAAATTATAATAATAGTACAATATGTCTATTAAACTAAAGATATTAATTTTAATATAGAGGGGGGATTTTCTTGAACACTCAAGAGACAATGAAGTACGTAGAAAGCGAATATGAAATTGTAAGGCTAACCCCTTGCGAGGTTTGCGGGGGTGAATATATACAGCATTTTCAGGAAATAGTAAGCAAGGATGATAATATGTATGATTTAATACTCTGTTCTTGCTCAAAATGTGGTCATGAAAAATCCTTTGAATTTCATGCACCATATCTTGAAGATGTAAATGTAAAACAGGAAAAGAAAAATAATTTGTACAATTAAATAATATAAAAAGGTAGATAACATGATATCCATGTATCTACCTTTTTATATTATTTAAAAAACTTTTTAAGCTTTTTTAGGTTATCTCCATATGGAGGATAACGAAGCTTTATATCTAAACTATTGGACTTTTTAAGTATGCTTTTATAATGGGTAAATGTATCGAAGCTTGCCTTTCCATGATATCCACCCATGCCGCTTTCCCCAACACCGCCAAATGGCATATAGGATGTGGCAAGATGTACTATTGTATCATTTATACATCCTCCGCCAAAAGATATACTATCTATTATCTTTTTCTCGTTTTCTTTATTATTTGTAAAGAAGTAAAGTGCAAGAGGTTTTGGGCGTTTGTTTACCATAGAAATAACCTCTGATAAATCACCATATTCAATAACAGGCATTAGAGGGCCAAATATCTCTTGCTGCATTATAGGATCTTCCCAAGTCACCTCATCTATAATTGTTGGTGCAATTCTAAGTCTTTCCTCATTAAATGTACCTCCAACTATAATTTTCCCTTTATTTAGAAGACCTTTAAGCCTTTCAAAATGCTTTTGATTTATTATCCTTGGAAGATCTGATTTTTCACAAGGATTTTCTCCATAAAACTCTTTAATATACTTTGCCATACAAGATAGTAGCTGATCTTTAACACTTCTATCAACCAATAAATAATCAGGTGCAACACAGGTTTGTCCTGCATTTAAGAACTTGCCCCAAACAATCCTTCTGGCAGCTAAATCTATATTAGACTCTTTATCAACTATACAAGGACTTTTACCGCCAAGTTCTAATACTACTGGAGTTAAATGTTTTGAGGCAGCCTCCATTACAATCTTTCCAACTGCTACACTTCCAGTAAAGAAAATAATGTCGAACTTTTTGTCAAGCAGCTCTGAGTTTTCTTTTCTTCCGCCCTGTACAACTGCTATATACTTTTCATCAAAATTTTCTTCTATTATTTTTGCTATTATATTTGATGTGGCCTTTGAATAATTAGATGGTTTAATTATAGAACAGTTTCCCCCTGAAATAGCACCTACAAGAGGAGCCATGCATAGCTGAAATGGGTAATTCCAAGGAGACATAATAAGTGCTAAGCCGTAGGCTTCAGGGTAAATGTGGCTCCATGATTTAAAATGCATAATAGGGGTTTTTACCTTTTTAGGTTTAACCCAAGAAGGCAGATTGGCTATGGTATATTTTATCTCTTCTAATACCATACCTATCTCTGTTTCATAAGACTCAAAACCGGCCTTTCCTAAATCCTCTTCTAGGGCATTTAAGATGTCCTCCTCATGCTTTAGTATTGCCTGCTTTAATATTTTAAGTTTTTCAACACGAAATGAAGCATCTTTTGTTGCCCCGCTCTCAAAATATTGCCTTTGCTTTTCAAGAATATCATTAATATCCGGCACCTAAGAACCCTCCCTTTAAAAAGATATTTGCCTAGTATATTAATGATAGCACTTTTTGGGAAATTTATTAACCTAAAAGTGCTATAAATATTTATCTATCAGTGCATCCATAGTCAATAAGTACTGGTTTGCCCCCCAAAATTCCCCATGATGTAGTAGACATTATATCTTCGAATAAAAGATTATGTTTTCTTGAGAGTTCCCTAAGATCTCTATATACCTGCTCAGGGTGGCCTATGCCCTCAAACTCTATATAAGGTGCAAATGTAATCTTAGTAAGGGGGGTTGCTCTCTCCATAACCACCATTGCATGCTTATGCCATAAAACGGGGCATAAGTAGCTTCTTAAATGCCTTTTTGCTTTATTGTAGACCTTATACTCCACCCTACACTGATGTATGCCCTCATCATTAGTAGCAAGCTTTATAACAAGCTCATCGCTTATGGCAAATACCTTTCTGCAGGACCCTTCCTCAAGCAATGGGAACTTCTCATATATCTCTTGTATATCCATTTTATAGATTGCCTCAAACCAATTATATATAGGTTCCAACCTTAAGCCCTCCTATTATTATTCTTCTCCCTGAAATATATAAAAGCATTGTTATTATAATATTCGCCCATCATATTCATTCTCCATATCAATATATTAACTTTCCATAATTAAGTTACAATATTTTGTAGCCTAATTATTTCCTTGCATAGGTGGTTGATATGATAGAAAAGCAATGATATAATTTTGTAGAAGACATTTCTACATTTTATGATTTATTTACACAATAAAAAGGTCGGTGATTCCATTGAATTTTAAGAAAAAAACTATTTTAACAGTTGCGATAGCTATGCTGCTAGCTAATTTTACTGCATATGCATCGCCATTATCAGATAGGCTGAGTAATCAAAAACAGCAATTGAAGCAAACTCAAGATACATATAACGAGGTAATGAAGCAGTTAAACCAAACAGAGTCCTCTATTCAGAAGATGGACAACCAAATGCAGGATTTAATGTTCCAAATTGAAGATTCTAAGAAAACAATAAATAAGACACAGGCAGACATTAAAAATACTGAGCTAGATATTAAAAAATCTGAAGAGGAATTACATAAAGAGCAAGAATTATTTAATAAAAGAGTACGTGTTATGTATATGAATGGAAATGTCTCATATTTAAACTTACTTCTTGGTTCTAAAAGTATGTCAGATTTTATAGTTAGAATAGATGGTATATCAAAAGTTTTAGAGTTTGATAAAAAAACCATGAAACAGATAAAAGAAAAACAAGCAGAAGTAGTAAACAAAAAAACAGTTTTGGTAAATGAAAATAAAAGATTAGAAAGCCTTCAACAAGCAAACAAGGGTAAGCTTTCTGAATTAGAAACTAAAAAAGCTAGTAGGGAAAACTTAATTAAGCAGCTTCAAGCAGACAAAAACAAATATTCTACACAGATTGCAGCATATAATTCACAAATTGCATCAACAGTTAGTCAAATGAACAGGGTAGCAAGCAGGGGCAGTATAGGCGGAAGTAGTACAAGCAGAGGCGGAAATAGTACAAGTAAAGGCGGAAGTGGTACAAGCAGTGGCCCAAGTTACTCTGGAGACGATTCATCATCTTTTGGTGATAGCTCAATTGTAGAATATGCAGAAAACTTTTTAGGAGTTCCTTATGTTCTTGGAGGAAATACTCCCTCAGGGTTTGATTGTTCAGGGTTTACAAAATATGTTTTTGCTCACTTTGGTATAAACTTAGAAAGAAGAGCATCAGAGCAAGCCTGCCAAGGCACTCCAGTTTCAAGAGGAGACCTGCAGCCAGGTGATTTAGTATTCTTCGGAGATCCTGTATATCATGTAGGAATATATATAGGCGGCGGCAGTTTTATTCATGCACCAGTACCTGGTGATGTTGTAAAGATATCATCACTAAGATGGATGGATTATAGCATGGCAAGAAGGGTTAGATAAAATAAAAGGTTCGGATAAACAACTACTTATCCGAACCTTTTTATTTTATGCTTTTTTTACATTCCTAGGATTACTCCTGAAACATAAGCTTAAAAACTGTAAATTAGGTGTAAAATATATTTCTTTAACTTCATTTTCTTTGCTAAGTATAGCTACAAACACCTTTTCTTTGCTATTCTTTCCGTATGCAATGACCTTCTTGCCTTTCGGGGCACCATCTAATGCGACACTTCCTACAGGAGCCATTATGTATACATCGTTCATATCAAAGTTAATAACTTTTTTTCTTTTTTTCTGTTCCATAATGACATCTATATCAACATCGCCATTAGTGAAGGTATATTCATATTCAACATATTGCTTCCGTTTTAAAAAGAAAAATAATACTGCAAGACCAACGAATACAAGACTTATTATAAAATTAAATTGTAATGTAATAAAGCACACGGTTATAGATATAACCATTAAAACAGTATAAACCTGATACAAGCCACTTTTATACACAGGATTAAGTTGTTCAAGATATTTGTCCATTTCTTTCCCTCCAATAATTATGACAATAGTAATAGTAATTGAGAAATTTTTATGATTAAATTATACTAATACAATTAAAAATTTGCTCAATTTATTAGTTATTCTTCTATATATAATAGCATGAAGATTATGCTTACTACAAGTATACGCTAATATAATAAATTATAAAATTTATTTAATATCTGTAATAATTGTGCCATTTCCAACAAAAAGTACTATAATAGATAAATAGGCATGAAAGATATACACTCGTCGGACGAAATGTTCAATAATTAACTATAAAAATTAAATATTTTGTTTAATTTTTATAGCTAAAGCAAAATATTTGTTAAAAGATGTTGACTTTTAATGGCAGTTTTGTTATTATTTTTTACGAGGGGATGTCGACTTTTGTTGAAAGGGAGGAATAATAATGAAATCAACAGGTATTGTAAGAAGAGTAGACGAGCTAGGTAGGGTGGTAATCCCAATCGAGCTTAGAAGAACTCTAGATATTGCAGAAAAAGATGCTCTTGAAATTTATGTTGATGGTGAACAAATCATACTTAAAAAATATGAACCAGCATGCATATTCTGTGGACAAGCTAAAGATGTTACTGTTTATAAAAATAAAAACATCTGTAGTGGTTGTTTAAAAGAGATTAAAGAAAAAGACTTTTAGTCTTTTTTGTTTAAATGGTGATTAAACTCTTAGTTTAATCACCATTTTTATGTTTTTATATAGTATATTTGTATACATCTCTTTTGGAGATTCCTCTGTCTTTGGCTACCATCTTCATGGCTTCTTTTTTAGTTAGTCCCTTTTCTAAGTACATGTCAATGTGATCATTAACAGAAAGTTTATCCCACTCTTTTATTTTTTCTTCTTCTATTTCCGCTTCATCTTTTCCCTCAAGTATTATAACAAACTCGCCTTTTGGCTCATTATCTTCATATAGGTTTATAGAGTTTTCAAGGTCTGTCCTTATTATTTCTTCAAACTTTTTTGTAAGTTCTCTGCAAATAGCAATTTTCCTATTTCCAAGGTTTTCATAAAGATCTAGCAATGTGCCTTTCACCCTATATGGGGATTCATATATAATAACCGTTTTGGTTTCATAATTTAAGTATTCCATTTGCTTTTTTCTCTCTTTTCCCTCTCTCGAGAGAAAACCCTCAAATACAAATTTTGATGTAGGAAGCCCTGATAATACAAGGGCCGTTATAGAGGCAGTGGGTCCTGGTATAACCTCAATATCTATTCCTTCATCTATACAAAGTTTTGCTATATCTTCTCCTGGATCTGATATTCCTGGCATACCAGCATCAGTTACAACTGCTACATTTTGTCCTGATTTAATCTTTTTAACAATCTCTATTCCTCTTTCATATCTGTTATGCTCATGATAGCTTATCATTGGTTTTTTTATTCCATAATGGTTCAATAGTTTTATTGTTTGTCTTGTATCCTCAGCAGCAATTAAATCTACTTCTCTTAATATCCTTATTGCTCTTAGAGTCATATCTTCTAAGTTTCCAATAGGTGTCCCGCAAAGGTAAAGCTTTCCCATCACAAAAAATCCCTCCCATATATATCTGTTATCTCTTTAGAAAAGTTTCCATTTTCGTCATACACATATAAGGGATTCATAAAATTTAAAAAAGGCTTCCCATATTTTAATCCCTCAACTAGAAATAGATTTGGCTTCTTTCCATGGTATGGATGAACAAATCTTATTTTTTTTGGCTCTAGTTTGTATTTTCTCATTATACAAAGCACATCAACAATTCTTTCAGGCCTATGAACCATAAAAAACTTGCCCCCATCTTTTAAAAGGAAGAATGATGTGGATATAACATCCTCAAGGCTGCACTTAATCTCATGTCTAGATATTGCCTTTGAATCTGTAGGATTTACAATTCCAGATCCTGAATTTTTATAGGGAGGATTTGTAGTGACCACGTCAAACCCTCCCTTATCTAAGTATTCTGATGCTTTTTTTAAATCATTATTAACTATTTTGACCCTACTTTCTAAATTGTTTAAAATAACGCTCCTGCCTGCCATATCTGCTACTTTTTTTTGTATCTCAACTCCTATTATACTGCTAGCTTGAGTTTTACCAGCAATTAATATGGGGATAATGCCCGTTCCCGTACCTAAATCTACCACCTTTTCGCCCTTTTTAACCTCAGCAAAATTAGCTAATAAAACTGCATCAACTCCAAAGCAGAAGCCATCTCTATCCTGTATTATCTTAAGACCTTTTATCTGAAGATCATCTATTCTTTCGTTTTCTAAAACTTCAACTTCCATAACATCACCTAGCTATTATTTTTTAATTAATGGTTCAACAAAACTCCTTAATGTAGCTTCGTCCATATACTGCCTATGGACTTTTTGGATTATTCCTTCCTCATCTATTATAAACGTTGCTGGGAAAGAATTCACCCTATACTTTTGTGATGCCTTTTGCTTTGTATCAAGAACTATATTCATATCAAATTTATTTTCATCAATATATTTTTTTATTTTATCCTTGTCATCCCCTACATCCACAATCAAAAATTCCGTATTTTTGTCCTTGTAGTCGCTATATGCCCTCATAAACCCAGGCATTTCTTTAATACACCATGGACACCATACCCCAAAGAAGTTTAAAACAATAGTTTTGCCCTTATAGTCTGATAGCTTTACCTCTTCACCATCCATATTTTCTAATGTAAAATCAGGAGCCATATTTCCCTCTTCTATACCAACTTCAGCTTCTGTTTGAGACTTATCTCCCGTTTCATTAGAATCTTCACCTTTTTTAGGCCCTGCGCAAGATGTAATAAAAATAGAAACCAATAGCAAAGTAATTAATACCTTTTTCATATTTTCCACCACCTATAAAGAATATAATTTAAATATCCAGCCATTGTATAGAGCAACCCCCATTATTACAAGCAAAACTCCACTTACTATGCTTATTGCTCTGCTATGTTTTTGCACTGCCTTTATTTTTGATGCCAAAACATCCATAACTATAGCCGTAATAATAAACGGTATTGATAGCCCAAGCGAATATATAAACAAAAGATATGCCCCATAAGCTGCACTTCCCGTTGAGCCTGCAATTATAAGTACTGAACCTAATATAGGTCCAATACAAGGACTCCATCCAAATGCAAAGACTCCTCCAAACAAAATTGAGTTTATAATATTAGTCTTTTTAAAGTTGTAATTAAATCTTTTTTCCCTGTACAAAAAACTTAAATTTAGTATTCCCATATGAAATAACCCAAATATTATTATTACCACTGAAGCTATCTTCATTAAAATAAATTTGTATTCATTAAGAAATTTTCCTATAGAACTTGCCGTAACGCCTAATAAAATAAAAACAATAGACATCCCTAGAGAAAAGAACATTGAATTAATTATTAATTTTTTCTTGCTATATTGTCCATCAGTTGCCTCGCCAGATAAATATCCTATATAAACCGGAAGAAGGGGAAGAAGGCAAGGTGACAAAAAAGAAGCTAACCCTTCAGCAAAAACCATATAAACCGATATCTTATCCATAAAAAACCCCCTTGTATAGTAACAGTATAGACAACTCTTGCAAATATTATTTCAAATTATAATACCCCATAAGGGTATTATAATTATACCATGCGATTATATATGTAACAAGACCAAATTTTTATGATTAATATATTTTATAGTACCGGTGCCAGAATATGTTGATTTACTGTAGCAACGACTTAAATGCCTATTTTTATCAACTTTACTTATTTTGAAAAAAATAGGCATTTTGGAGTAGCGGAAGTCAATCAACATATCCAGTTTAAAAACCAACAGGTACTTAAAAAATAAATATGGAGTATGGATAAAGCATCCATACTCCATATTTAAATTAGTTTTTATCTTTCATTGCTTCCTTTAGTAAATCTCCAAGGCTGTTTCCTACAGAATTATTGTTGCTGTATTTAGATATTAGCTTTTGGTTAAAACGGCTTTCGCCTTTGGAAATTTTCATGTTTCCAAACTTGTTTTCATTTTCTTTTTGCCTATATCCGCAGGAAGGGTCTTGGCAGCATAGCATTTTTCCTTTTTTGCTGTTTATAAGCAGCATATATTTCCCGCACATTGGGCATTTATTTTTAGTTACATTGTCAGGCTTATAGGTTGAGTCATCTGATTTTACGCCTTTTACAAGTTCTATAGTATTTTCCCTTATATCTTTAATAAATGCATCCTTTTTTTCATTGCCTTTTGCAATCTCAGATAACCTAAGCTCCCAACGGGCAGTTAGCTCTGGGGATCTTAAATCAGAAGGTACAAGGCCAATAAGCTGCATTCCTTTTGATGTTGGTATAAGATCTCTTCCATTTCTTTCTATATAGTTATTATAAAGAAGCTTTTCTATAATATCTGCCCTAGTTGCAGGAGTTCCAATACCGCCTTGCTTTATAGATTCTCTAAGTTCCTCATCCTCTATAAACTTTCCAGCACCCTCCATTGAAGTTAAAAGGGTTGCCTCTGTATAGTGGGCAGGTGGTTTTGTTTTAGATTTATTTATTTTAATATCTTTTACTATTTTTTTAGATCCTTTTTCCTGCAGAGTTAAGTTTTGCTCTGGTATATCTTCATCTTTTTCATCTTTTTTGTTTCCTTTTACAGCCTTCCAACCTATATCTTTTACTATATTGCCTCTAGATATAAAGCTTTCCCCATTTACGTCTGTAACTATTGTTGTCTGCTCATATTTATATGGCGGATATAGTACTTCTATAAAACGTTTTGCAATAAGGTCATATAACCTTTTCTCATCATTATCTAGATTAGATAGCTTTAAAGGCTCCTCCGTAGGTATTATTGCATGGTGATCTGAAACCTTGCTGCTATCTACAAACCTTTTCCCAGGGTTTAATTTAGCGTTTAAAAGAGGTTTTGCAATTTCTTTATAAGGACCTGTTGCCATGCCATTTAACCTAGACTGAAGAGTTGGTACAATATCTGGTGTTATATACCTTGAATCAGTTCTTGGATAGGTTACAATTTTATGGTGTTCATATAATCCTTGCAGCACCGAAAGAGTCTTTGAAGCTGAAAAACTATACCTTTTATTAGCATCTCTTTGAAGTTCAGTAAGGTCATATGCTAAAGGAGGAAGTTTTTGTTTAGGCTCATTGCGTACCTCTTTTATAATGCCCATAACATTATGTCCTTTAACCTTTGACTCAATTTCTTGTGCTTTAGAATAATCAAATATCCTCATCTGTCCATTTTTACCTTGCCAATCTCCAAAATAATCATCAAAGTCAACACGAACAGTCCAGTAATCTTTAGGTACAAATTTTTTTATTTCTTCTTCTCTATCAATAATCATTGCTAAGGTTGGGGTTTGAACCCTTCCAGCTGTAAGCTGGGCATTAAATTTACAAGTAAGTGCCCTAGTTACATTAAGCCCAATTAGCCAATCAGCCTCAGATCTAGCCACTGCTGCATCAAATAGATTATCATAATTTCTGCCGGGCTTTAGATTTTTGAAGCCATCAAGTATTGCTTTGTCAGTTTGGGATGAAATCCAAAGCCTATAAAAAGGCTTTTTCCATCCTCCAAGTATCATTATCCATCTTGCAACAAGCTCTCCTTCACGGCCTGCATCAGTTGCAACTATAAGTTCATTTAAGTCATTTCTTTTCATTAAATTTTTTACGGTATTAAATTGGTTGGACGTTTGCTTTATTACCTTAAGTTTCATTTTATCAGGGATCATGGGCAAATCCTCCATGCGCCATGTTTTTAAACTTTTATTATAATATTCAGGCTCTGCAAGTGTTACAAGGTGTCCAAGAGCCCAAGTTACAACATATTTTTGCCCTTCAAGATATCCTTTATTTTTAACATTGCATTTTAAAACCCTAGCTATTTCCTTTGCTACGCTAGGCTTTTCTGCAAGTACTAGTGATTTCATTAAATCTCTCCTTTGTATTTATTCGTCTGCTATCTATCATTTTAAAACATATTTTAGAAAAGTGAAAGCCAAAGTAAATATATATACCATAATACACCTTGCCTTAATCATATAATTAATTGTGCGTATTTTTAAGGGCATGCATTATAAGATTAGGTGGAGGGTTGTAAATGATAAATACCATATGGTTTTTTATGATATTTATTGGGATTGTTTTATCTTTTATAAAGGGAAATACAGCAGCCGTAATGGATGCATCTTTAAAGGGGGCAGCTAATGCGGTAGAGCTTACTATTGGACTTATAGGAGTTATGGGTGTTTGGTGCGGGGTTATGAAGATTGCCGAAAAGTCTGGTCTTACAGAGGCAATAGGAAAAATAATGCATCCATTTATGAGACTCATTTTTCCGGACATCCCTAAAAGGCATCCGGCAATGGGAGCCATAATATTAAATATATCTTCCAACATATTAGGACTTTCTAATGCAGCAACTCCATTTGGAATAAAAGCAATGGAGGAGATGCAAAAGCTAAATAATAATAAAGATAGGGCTACAGATTCAATGGTAATGTTTCTTGTAATAAATTCTGCATGTATTCAAATAATACCCTCAACAGTAATATCTATAAGATCTAGTGCAGGGTCTAAAAATCCTTCAGAGATAATAATAACGACCTTAATTGCAACAGCCATGGCAGGACTAGTTGGGATTATATCATGCAAAATGCTTGAAAGGTATTATGAGTAGGGGTGATAGATATGTTTGTATTAAGAAATATTGCTATTTCAGCCACTGTTTATGTTATGCCTATTATAATTATATTTATATTAATATATGGGTATTTAAAAGATGTGAAGCTTTATGAGACATTTATAGAAGGGGCAAAGGAGGGATTAAATGTTTCAATTAAAATACTTCCATATTTAGTTACAATGCTATTTGCTATATCTATTTTAAGGGAATCTGGTGCCATTGATATGATTACAGATATATCTGGCCCCCTCCTAAAACTTCTAGGAATACCCCCTGAGGTGCTGCCTCTTGCATTTATGAAGCCATTCTCTGGAGGCGGATCTTTAGGAATAACTGCGGATATAATATCAAAGTATGGGCCTGATTCACAAATAGGAAGGATAGCATCAACCATGATGGGATCTACTGAAACCATATTTTATACCATGACAGTCTATTATGGGGCAATAGGTATAAAGAAAATGAGGCACACTCTTGTCTGCGCACTAATTGCCCATATAACTGGAGTGATTGCATCATGTATAATATGCAATATTGTGTTTGGTGTTTAAATAAAAACCTTTATTATATAATTATTTGTTTAATATGAAGGAACTAGTACAAAGGTGTAGAATAATATATACGACAATTAAGATAAACATAGGTACAATTAACAATCATTAGACGTGAAAATAACCTATTTGAAAGGAAAATGTACAATGGAGAGAGATGCGAAGTTAAAAAAGGAAAAGCGTAAAGAGAATATGGAATTTTATAAGTCAATAGACTATAGTGGATTCTTTGAGAGACTTTTTGCAAGGGCTATAGACCTTATTTTAGTAGCTGGAATCGTGTATCTTTTATACAAACCCCTAGGAATACTAAGAGCTCTTATTATAGGTTTTTCTTTTGACGTTGTATCTAGAATACTTATGACGTATTTTTGGGGAGCCACCATTGGAAAGCTAGTATTTGGGGTAAGAGTAATTTCGAGAAAGTCTGAGAAGCTTTCTATGTGGCAAGTAATTATTAGAGAATTAGCAAAGCTTATATCATTTTTGCCATTATATATTGGATACATAATGGTTATATTCACCAAGAGGAAAAGGACTATACATGACATAATAGCATGTACAGCTGTTACATCTGGAGGCAGGGAGGAGGCCTCATATGCAAGAGAGGTATATGGAGAAAGGCCTGAAAAGTGGAACTTAAGTATTGCTGGAGTAGTTACACTTATATTTGTAATTGGGGTTGTAGTATCAGCAAATAGAGGGGCTAATTATGTATTAACAAATGAAGGTATGTTTGGCTTCTCAAGAATTGCATCATCAAAGCCTTATGAATATAGTTTTGTATTGCCTAAAGATACAAGTTATAAAAAAGATATATTTCAAGTGGGAAATTTAGATGGAACTGGCGGCTATGATATATTTGTAGAGGATGCAAAGGATGGAAAGCCCCAGATTAGGAAGGTAAAACTAGCTGGAAGGGTTTTATCTCAAGGAAGCATAATAGCTACCTTTGACAAACCAATACTGCAGTACAAAATACTTGACCTAGATGGAGATAAAAAGGATGAAATAGCCGTACTATTTGAAGACAAGGTATTTAAAGTTTATAAGTTTGATAAGGAGTTAAAGGAAGTTGCATCTTTAGGACCTTTAGAATATGGCAAAATAAATGCAATAATGAAGGCAAAGCCTGCTGCTAATGTATCCCACAGGTTTTACATAGTGGGAGATGGAAACAAGCTTATATTATTAAACATGAAAGATGGCAAAATTGTAACCCAAAAGTTTGAACTTATGGAAGGCCATAATATAGTGAGCATTGGAATGGGTATATTTGGTGATGAGAATTATCTTGTTGCAGCATCTGATGATGGTGACATAACATTCTATTTATTTGATGGAGAAAGATATAAAGAAACTAAGGTTGTTTCATCTCCAATAAAAGGAGATATGAAAATAGGTATAGCAGATGTAGACTTTGACGGTAAAAATGACATAATTATAGAATCTGGAAACTCTATTTTAGCATACAACATAAAGGGCAATAGGCTCAAACCTATATGGGATGGTGGAGACTTTTATAAATTCAATAATCAGAAGATGAACATTTACATGGATGAATGCCTTGATTTTAATGGAGACAAAAAAATAGAAGCATTCATGACATCAAGACAGGTATCAGGCAACACAGGAAAATCAACAGCATTTATATTTACCTCAAATGATTATAAAATGATGGCTAATAGGTTGCTTAGAATACTAAGTTTAAGGTAAAATAAAAAGCGTTAGATGAGGAGATTTCCAACTCTAGCGCTTATTTGTTTAGTAAATTAATAAAATACTGATTTCAGGATATGTTGATTTACTTTTTGCAGCGACTTAAATGCCTATTTTTATCAGCCTTACTTATTTAGAGAAAAATAGGCATTTTGGAGCAGCAAAAAGTCAATTCAACATGTCCGGTTTAAAAACGATTGGATATTAAAATAGTTTTAGATAGTGAAGTGAATAGTAGAAGAATTTCGTCTAAAATAATGTAAACAGAAGGGCAGGTGACGGTGTTGAAGGATGAAGATGTTGTGAGGCTTGTACTTGATGGCCATAGTGAAGCCTATTCAATATTGATAGATGAATACAAAAATATGATATATGACCTTTGTTATAAATACACTCATGATTATGTAGAATCTCAGGATTTATCTCAAGAGATTTTTCTAAAGGTATACAGAAAACTTCATACATTCAAAAATACATCAAAGTTTTCAACATGGCTTTATAGGATAGGCATAAACACCTGCATTGACTGGACTAGAAAGCATAAGAAAACTCGGTATGAAAAATCTATTGAAGAGGATGAATACATAGGAAGAATACCTTCAAATAAACCGTCACCAGAAGATATGGCAATAAAGAATGAAAAGATAGAGATAGTAAGAAACGCCGTAGACAATCTTCCAGAGATATATAGAACAGTTATTATTCTATATAACTATAAAGATCTAAGCTGCAGAGAAATTGCAGATATATTGGAAATACCAGTTAAAACTGCTGAAACAAGACTTTATAGGGCAAAGAAGATGTTGAAGGAGAAGCTTTTAAAACCAAGTAATGGAGGAGAATATTTATGGAATGTCGTGAAGTGATACCTAAACTTGATGAATATATAATGGGAAGGCTTGATGACGGCATAACAGACAAAATAGCATTACACATTAAAAACTGCCAAAGATGCAGTGATGAGTTTGCTACATTAAAAGAATTAAACTCAATACTTAGCATAGAGAAGCAGGTTTACCCTCAAATAAACCTTACAGAGTGTGTGATGAATAGGGTAGAAGATGAAAGGGTAAATGCTAAAAAGTTTTATTTTAACAAGTCCCCTTTTATAAATCTAGGAATTAGCTTTGTTTTAACTGGTATGCTCTTAATATTTATAAGTATTCCTTCCGTAAACACTACTATAACTAAGTACACAGGAGATATAGTAAGCAGCGCTGTATCAATTAACTCAGATTTAGGTATAAAAACAAATGAAATACAGACATATATTAAAAAAATTATGAATCCAAGAGGAGGGATAAAATGAAATGTATATATCATAACGACAGGGATGCAGAGTTTATATGCTCATCTTGTGGCCAGCCTGTGTGCAGGGACTGTCTTACAATAGTAAATGGAAGAAATGTATGTAAGTCTTGTGCAAATAGAAGCCAAAATACAAATCCCAATGGAGATCCAAATAGCAGAGGTAATAACTATAAGCAAAGTGATGGATATAGTGGCTTTTTATTCTTTATATTTATGGCTGTTCCAGGGCTTAGGCATATGTATTTAGGACTTATGAAAAGAGGACTTCAGTTTCTTGCAACATTCTTTATACTTGTAGCTTTTGCATCCACAATAAACATATTGAGCCCCTTGTTTGTACCATTAGCTTGTATTGTATGGTTTTATAGTGCCTTTGATAGCTATCACTGCAGGAAGATGTTGGCAAGGGGCGAAGCTATACCCGATAACCCTATATTTGAGGATTATGGTTATAATGATATAAAGGTATATCTTTCTGAAAGAAAGAGTGCTGTAGGAACAATTATAATACTATTAGGAGTATACATGCTTTTTAAAGAAGTTAGTCATTATGCATATAATGAAGGTATGTTTCGTATAATTAGCATTGCATCAAATATGTTTATCCCTGTCCTTCTTATAATTGGAGGAATATATATGTTAAGCAAGGCGAAAAAAGACAAATAAACGAATAATAGATAAGCTGTTGACAAAATATAATTATTAGTATATATTTGACTTATATTTAAAGATGTTGATGGGAAGAGTAGGCAGGTTAGTATGTTTAAAAGAGAGCTGGGGTAGGTGAAAGCCAGTGCAAACGAAGCTGCTGAACATGGCCCCTGAATCGCAAAGCTGAATCTTTAAGCTTTAAAAATAAAGCAGTAAATAGTAAGCTTTGCCGCAAGCAGCCGTTAAACTGCAGAGTGATTATCTGTCACTTGTTGAGTTCCTTGCCGCAAGGTTAGGAAGAATTAGGGTGGTAACGCGATTATCTCGCCCCTTCATAAGAAGGTGCGAGTTTTTTTATTTTTTGTAAATAATAATAGTTACGGGAGGTAATTAAATGGAACAAAAAAAGACTTTTTATATCACAACACCTATATATTATCCAAGCGATAAACTTCATATAGGAAATACCTATACAACTGTTGCAGCTGATGCAATGGCAAGATTTAAAAGACTTACTGGATATGACGTAATGTTTTTAACGGGAACTGATGAGCATGGTCAAAAGATACAGAGGATTGCAGAACAAAAGGGAGAAAAGCCAAAAGACTATTTAGATAAAATGGTTGCAGGAATAAAAGACCTTTGGAAGCTTATGGATATATCTTATGATAAATTTATAAGAACCACTGATGAGTATCATAAAGAGGCTGTACAAAAGATATTTAAAAAACTATATGATCAAGGGGATATTTATAAAGGTTATTATGAAGGCCTATATTGTACTCCTTGTGAGGCATTTTGGACAGAAAAGCAAGCAGTAGACGGTAAATGCCCTGACTGTGGAAGGCCTGTTGAACTTACAAAAGAAGAGGCATATTTTTTCAAAATGTCAAAATATCAAGACAGGCTAATAAAATATATAGAAGAAAATCCAGATTTTATACAACCTGAATCTAGAAAAAATGAGATGCTGAATAATTTCCTAAAACCAGGGCTTGATGATTTATGTGTATCAAGAACGTCATTTTCATGGGGAATACCTGTTACTTTTGACGAAAAGCACGTGGTATATGTATGGATAGATGCTCTTTCAAACTATATAACAGCATTAGGCTATGGAGGATGCGATGACTCCCTATACAAAAAGTATTGGCCTGCAGATGTTCACCTTGTAGGTAAAGACATTATAAGGTTCCACACAATAATATGGCCTATTATGCTTATGGCATTAGATCTTCCACTTCCAAAGCAGGTTTTTGGTCATGGCTGGTTATTAGTAGATGGAGGAAAGATGTCAAAGTCCAAGGGAAATGTGGTTGACCCTGTTGTACTTGTAAATCATTTTGGGGTAGACCCTGTAAGATACTATCTATTGAGAGAGATTCCTTTTGGTTCTGATGGGCTTTTCAATAATGAGATATTTATGAAAAAGATCAATTCAGATCTTGCCAATGATCTTGGAAACCTTGTATCAAGGACAGTTACAATGGTTGAGAAGTATTTTGATGGAAAGGTTCCATCCCCAGCAGATAAAGAAGCTGTTGACGGCGGGCTAATTAATTTAGCAGTTCAAACACCTTGCAAAGTAGAAAAGCTTATGAATGAACTAAATATAAGTGGTGCACTAGATGAAATATGGAGGCTTATAGGCCGCGCTAATAAATATATAGATGAGACTACACCATGGGCATTAGCAAAGGATGAAGCCCAAAAAGGAAGACTTGCAACAGTTATATATAATCTATGTGAGACACTAAGGATTATATCAGTACTTGTATCTTCTTTTATACCTACAACATCACCTAAAATAAACTCTCAATTAAGTATACCTGATGAGCTTATAACCTGGGATAGCATACAGACTTTCGGAAATTTAAAGCCTGGAGTCAGTGTTCATAAAGGCGATGCAATATTCCCAAGGATTGATATTGATAAGAAGATAGCAGAGCTTGAAAATGAAAGAGATAAACAGATAAAATCTACAGAACAAAAGCCCTTAGAGATAAAGGTTAAAGATGCTATTAAGCCAGAGATAACCATAGATGATTTTTCAAAGGTTGATCTAAGAGCTGTAAAGGTTATATCCTGTGAAAAAATAGAGAACTCAAATAAGCTATTGAAGCTTCAAGTTGATATGGGAGGCGAAACAAGGCAAATAGTATCTGGCTTATCAAAGCATTATAAACCGGAGGAGTTAGTTGGAAAGACGGTTGTACTTGTTGCAAACTTAAAACCTGCCAAATTAAGAGGAGTAGATTCCTATGGAATGATACTTGCAGCCTCAGATGGTGATAAACTATCTATTGTAACATTAGATAAGGATATTCCAAGCGGATCTTCTATAAGATAATTATTGCAGAAGGCTTCAGCTTTACGGTACACTTTTTGCATTAAGGAGTTGATATAATTGATTTTTGATTCTCATGCCCATTATGATGATGAGGCATTTGATGAAGATAGGGATGAGGTACTAAGGCAGGTTAGAGAAAGCGTTGTTTCCCACATAATAGATGCTGGAAGCAACATTGAGTCTTCTAAAAAGGCTATTGAATTAGCAAAAAAATATGACTTTTTATATGCAGCCGTTGGAGTCCATCCTGAAGATGCAGGTGGATTTGACGAAAACTCAATAAGTATATTAGAAGAGCTTGCCCAAAATAAAAAGGTTGTTGCAATAGGAGAGATTGGCCTTGACTATTACTATGAGGACAAAGCAGAAGATGTATTGCAAAAACAGGTATTTGAAAAGCAAATTGAGCTTGCAATAAAGCTTAATCTACCAATAATAGTCCATGACAGGGAAGCGCACAAAGATACATTTGATATAATAAAAAAGTACAGCAAAATGGGACTTCGCGGAGTTCTTCATTGCTATTCTGGAAGCGTAGAAATGGTAAGGGAATATGTAAAGCTTGGCTTTTTTATAGGCTTTGGCGGCGTTATAACCTTCAAAAACGCAAAAAAGTCTTTAGAGGTTTTAAAGGAAGTCCCAATTGAAAATATTCTAATTGAAACAGACTGCCCATATCTCTCACCAGTGCCTTTTAGAGGAAAAAGAAACGATTCTAGAAATTTAAAATATGTAGTAGCAAAAGCCAGTGAAGTATTAGGAATTGAACAAGAATTCTTCGAGAAAAAAACAGAGGAAAATGCCAAAAGGCTTTTTGGTATAGATTAATAGAAAGGTTCCATGCAATATATATTGTGTGGGATCCTTTTTTTATTTATCTTCGCTTATTACAAATGATACTAAAACTAATACAAAACCTAGCAATATTATAAAAGGCTCAAGCAACCTAGAGCTTTGGTTATAATATATTAACCATATTCCGCCTAAAATAGTCAATTCAATTCCCAGCAATGCATAAGCGAGCCATGATTTATTTAACTTCCTTGAAATTGTTAAAACAATACAAAAAGTTACTATAAAAATAATTATAATCTTAAACATTAATTATAACCCCCATAAAGGCTGATAATTTAATTATACAGAAATTATTAATATTATGATAGCAGAAAATGACATATAATATTATCTTTGCATGGTTTTTGTATTTGCTTGAGTTTACAGAATATTATGATATAGTGATATTAAAAGTGTGGACTAGCCAATTGCAATATACCTTATATTTAACAAAAAGATTATTGAAGGCATAACTCCAGGAGCCGTAAAAGGCTGGTAAATGTACTTGTGAATTATGCAAAAATAGCACATAGCTAAAATAGAATGATTTATAGAAAGGAGCTAATGTTGTGATAGAAAAAACTTTAAATGGAAAATGGCAGATGAGGCAGACAACATGGGATAAATGGATCGAAGCAGACGTACCCGGCGATATGTATAGTGACCTTTTGAATGCTAATTTGGCTGAGGACCCATTTTACAGAGAGAATGAATATGACGCATTGAAGTTGTCATACAATGACTATGAGTATAGGACTAGTTTTGAAGTAGACAAGTGTTTACTGTCAAATGAGAAAGTATTTCTATGCTGCAATGGGCTGGACACGCTTGCAGAAATAACACTAAACGGTAAGAAGATAGGCGGTACGGACAACATGCACAGGATGTATGAATTTGATGTTAAGAACATATTAATAGAAGGTGAAAATACAATATATATTTTATTTTCATCGCCTGTCAAGTATTGTGAGAAAAAACATGCTGAAGAACCGGTACTTGAAAGGGATGATTCTCTGGAGGGATCATACTATTTGAGAAAGGCACACTGCATGTTCGGGTGGGACTGGGGCCCGAAGCTTCCTAATATGGGGATATGGAGAGATATATCGATTAAGGGTTATAATATTGAAAGAATAGAGCAGGTATACATTAAACAGAACCATCAAAAAGAAAAAGTATCACTTGATATAAGAGTGAACAGGGAAGTATGGACTGAGCAGGATACTCAAATAAAGATAGATATTGAAACTCCTGATGGTAAAAAATAGTAAATATGGTTGACGCAAAAAATAAGGAAGAGCACATAATTATTGATATTGAAAATCCGCAATTATGGTGGCCAAATGGATACGGAAAACAACCGCTTTACGATATAAATGTTAGCTTGCTAAATGATGATATAGTGCTTGACAGCAGAACACTCAAACTTGGTTTAAGAACTATAAATGTACGTAGGGAAGATGATGAGTGGGGACAATCATTTACATTTGTGGTAAATGGTACGGAAGTTTTTCTAATGGGAGCGGATTATATACCAGAGGATAGTTTGCTTGCAAGGTGTTCAAGGGAGAGGACTGAAAAGTTGCTTAAGGACTGCATAAAAGCAAACTTCAACTGTGTAAGAGTCTGGGGCGGAGGGACGTACCCTAATGATTATTTTTATGAAATATGTGATGAACTAGGACTTCTCGTATGGCAGGATTTTATGTTTGCATGCATGATATACGATTTGACCGATGAATTTGTTGACAACATCAAAAAGGAATTTGTTGATAACATCAGAAGAATAAGGCACCATGCTTCTCTTGCTATTTGGTGCGGAAACAATGAAATAGAATTGGGACTTTCCGATGAATGGATACCGGATAACAAAAAGGCAAGAGAAGATTATCTAAGGCAGTTTAATGATATAATTCCAAGCGTACTAAAAGAAGAAGATGCTGATACATTTTATTGGCCATCATCACCATCAGCAAGGGGAGATTTTGATAATCCAAATTGTGATAATATCGGGGACATGCATTACTGGGGAGTATGGCATGATACAGAGCCATTCACATATTACAGGAAGTACTTCCCGCGTTTTATGTCTGAATTTGGACTGCAGTCATTCCCGGGGATAAAGACTGTAGAGTCATTTACACTGCCTGAAGACAGAAATATTTTCTCACCTGTAATGGAAAGCCACCAGAAAAACAGCACATGTAATGCAAAAATACTTCACTATATTTCTGAAACGTACAGGTATCCAAAAGATTTTGAATCATTGCTTACAGTATCGCAGTTAATACAGGCGGAATGAGCCCTTCTGCATAAAATAGACACAATTTCGTGATAATATCTCTTGATTTCAT
>ENA-UOOK01002782-UOOK01002782.1-fermentation-metagenome-genome-assembly--contig:-NODE-2782-length-20832-cov-32.961688_pt1 | contig 20832 bp, 18 predicted proteins | sample MGYA00245777_ERZ724023 | MGnify/ENA primary metagenome ERZ724023 (study PRJEB28704, sample SAMN03018312) | fermentation metagenome | biome: anthropogenic terrestrial biome; feature: soil...
ATCACAATCTCGAGAGCCTGGTTCCGGCTGAACTCACCGCAGAAATTGAACAGCTTAAGGCTGACATCATCTCCGGTACCGTAACCCTGGACTAAGTTACTTACTCTTTACGTCGAAAAAGGTTGGGAAATTTCCCAGCCTTTTTTTATTTTTCCATCATCCTGAGGAATGCAGGGCTTTTAAATCAAGAATAATTATGGTAGGTAGAGCACTTTGAAAATAGTGAAACGCCCAAAATGACAATCTCATTTTTGACCTTTTGCGTGGTAAGATAAATAAAATCAATCTTCAAGGGAACAAATAATTATGGCTCCAATTCTAGAATTGAAAGGGATTACCAAAAGATTCCCGGGGGTATTGGCCAATGATCACATCGATCTAACCCTTAATAAAGGCGAAATCCTGGCACTGCTGGGCGAAAATGGTGCAGGCAAATCCACCTTGATGAACATCCTCTACGGTCTTTATCAACCGGACGAAGGAGAGATCTTTATCAATGGCGAAAAGGTCGTGATCAATTCACCGACCGATGCGATTGCCCAGGGTATCGGCATGGTGCACCAGCATTTTATGTTGATCCCGGTCTTTACAGTGACAGAAAATGTGATGCTTGGCAACGAAAGCGTCAAACAGTTGGGATTTCTGGACCGCGAGAAGGCCGCCCAGCGCATAACCGAAATTTCGGACCGTTTTAACCTGGAGGTCGATCCCACCTGTTATGTTAAGGATATCCCCGTGGGCGTTCAGCAACGCGTGGAGATCATCAAATTGCTCTATCGGGATGCAGAGATCCTGATTTTTGATGAACCCACAGCTGTCCTGACCCCCCAGGAAGCAGATGAATTGTTCGTAATCATGCGCTTGCTTATCGAGCATGGTAAATCGATCATTTTTATCACCCATAAACTGCGCGAAGTACTGGAAATTTCAGACAGGATCATGGTGATCAGGCGCGGTGCTGTGGTAGGAGAAACCATCCCCGAACAGGCGGATAAAAACTCGCTGGCAGCCATGATGGTCGGTCGCGAAGTTCAGCTGGAGGTCAAGAAGACTGAAAGCAAACCAGGTGAAGTAGTTTGCTCCATCGAAGACCTTGTCGTTGTGAACAACCGTGACGAAATTTGTGTTGAAAGCGTTAACCTGGATGTACATGCCGGCGAGATCGTCGGTGTGGCAGGCGTGCAGGGCAATGGGCAGACTGAGCTTGTTTACGCTGTGACCGGTCTGCTTAAAAACGTTTCTGGCAAGGTGAACATCCTTGGGCAGGAAGTGACCAAATTTACTCCCCGCCAAATCACAGAACTGGGAACAGCCCACATTCCTGAAGATCGACAACAAGATGGTCTTGTTCTGCCGTTCAGCGTCGCCGAAAACCTGGTGCTGTGCACTTATTACCAGGAACCATTCTCCAAGGGTGTGTTGCTTCAATATCCGGTGATCATGGAAAACGCTGAGAAACTGATTGAAAACTTCGATATCCGCACACCCAGTGCTGCGACATCAGTCGGAACGCTTTCCGGTGGCAACCAGCAAAAAGTGATCATCGCGCGCGAGCTTTCCCGTCCGATCAAATTCCTGGTCGCCTCCCAGCCTACCCGCGGTTTGGATGTGGGTTCAATCGAATACATTCACAAACGAATCGTCCAAAAGCGAGATGAAGGCGCAGGTGTTTTGTTGGTCTCACCTGAGTTGGATGAAATTATGGAACTCTCCGATCGTATTGCAGTCATGTACCGAGGGAGAGTGCTCGCAGTAGTACCGAACAAAGGCATCAGCAAAGAATACATCGGCTTGCTGATGGCTGGGGTCATGCCCGAAGGTCCAGTACCAACCGGCGAATCAGTTGTGGTCGAAGCCACATTGTAGAGAGATGTCTTATGACTGAAGAGAAAAAAGATATTGGACAAATTTTCCTCAATGAAGTAAACGGTGAGGAGCCAGTCGAAGCCAAGCCAAAGAAGCCTTTCCTGGGTAAAGCATTAATTCCACTTTTGGCAATTCTTACCGGCTTGATCATCGGAGCAATCCTGATCGCGGTCACAAGTCAGACTGTCTGGGCTGCTTTTGGAGAATCTTTCTTTAAAGGGCTCTCCGAGGCATGGCATGAAGTCATCACAGCTTACGGCGCATTGATCACCGGCTCGCTGGGCAGCCCTGCGCGCATCATACAAGCACTTGGCAGTGGAGATGCCCGCGAAATTCGCCAGGCGATCAATCCACTCCTGGAGTCCCTGGTACAGTCAACTCCCTATATTTTTGCAGGTCTGGCTGTAGCACTCGGTTTCCGCTCTGGTCTGTTCAATATCGGCGTTGAAGGTCAGCTCTTCATCGGTGCTGCTTGCGCTACCTTCGTTGGCTATTCGATCACTGGACTGCCTGCGTACATTCACATGCCGTTGGCTTTTTTGGCAGGTGCGGTCGGAGGTGCTTTCTGGGCGTTTATCCCAGGCTTCCTCAAGGCAAAGACAGGCGGACACGAGGTGATCAACACGATCATGATGAACTGGATCGCCTTCCGCCTGACAGAATGGCTGCTTTCAGGTCCGATGACCCGACCAGGCTCGGGTGGATTGCCACTCAGCCCGATCATCCAGGACACTGCCAAAATACCTCAATTTTTTGGATCTCCCATCCGTTTTCATGCTGGCTTTTTCATTGCCCTGGCTGTTGCCTGGCTGGTTTGGTGGCTCCTGTTCAAGACGACCTGGGGGCTCAACCTGCGTACAGTCGGTGCCAACCCACGGGCAGCCCGTTATGCAGGTTTGAATACCAGCAAATCCATCATCCTGGGTATGACCCTATCAGGTGCCCTGGCTGGTATGGCTGGCGCGGTGCAGATTTTAGCAGTCAATCACAGCATGGCGCTCGGACTCTCCTCGGGTTACGGCTTTGATAGCATCGCCCTGGCGCTGATCGGCAATAATCATCCCGTCGGTGTGATCCTTTCCTCATTGTTATTTGGCACACTGCGCAACGGCGCGACCCGCATGATGGTCGTTTCTGCCATTCCGATTGACATCGTGGACGTCATCCAGGCAATTATCCTTATGTTCGTCGCCGCACCTGCAATTATTCGCTCAATTTATCGTCTTCGTAAACCGAAACAAGAGGAAGCGCAGGTCTTCCTTAGCGGTTGGGGAGGTCAATCATGACAACTGCATCCGGAGTTATTGAACACAAATACATCCAGGAAATTTCACCTGCGCGAAAAATAGGCATGGGCATTGCTGAAGTTTTGATCGCAATATTGATCTTTGCGGTCTTTGCCCTGAACACAGCCGGCGATTTAACAACCCGTTTTGTAATGACGCCGGGTGGCATTGAACAAGGAAAATTGGGTGATCTTGTTTTGCCTTCCCGCTTGACCCTGTACATCCTGGCCGGTATCGTGCTGGTGATTGGTGTTTATCAATTGGTCAAAGGCTTTGAAAGACAAACCAATTTGATGGTCGGTATCGCCGCACTATGTCTGATATTGGCATTCTTGGTCTGGCAGGCAGCCGGTATATCGCTCAACCTAGCAGGTATGCTTTCAAGCGCCGTTCTGCTGGCAGTGCCGATCACGTTAGGTGCGTTTTCGGGTATTTTGGCAGAACGCTGCGGTATTGTTAACATCGCAATTGAAGGTATGATGCTGATGGCTTCGATGACTGCAGCAATCGCTGGCAGCCTTACTCAAAATATCTGGGTTGGGTTACTCGGCGGCATCGCCTCCGCAGTTTTGCTTGGTCTTTTGCTGGGCGTGCTCTCCATTAAATTTAAGGTCAACCAGACCATCGCGGGTACAATCATTAATATTTTCTCTACCGGTTTGACTGCCTTCATCTCGCAGAAATTCCTGCAAACGATCCCGGCATTAAACCAGCCTAAGATGTTCACCCGCGTCCCTCTGCCCTTGCTGGCTGACATCCCGCTGGTGGGTCCGATCCTCTTCAATCAGAATATTTTTGTGTACCTGATGTTCGCTATCCTGGTCATTCTGCAGCTGGCGCTCTTCCAGACTCGCTGGGGCTTGCGCTTTCGCAGTGTCGGCGAGCACCCCAAGGCGGCGGACACGGTAGGGATCAACGTGATCAAGACCCGTTATATGGGTGTCATTTTGAGCGGCCTGGTCGCAGGGATCGCTGGTGCATTTTTCACTCTGGGTTCGGTAGGCAGATTTGACGAAGGCATGACAGCTGGTAAAGGCTTTATCGGTTTGGCAGCAATGAACTTTGGCAATTGGATGCCCCTGGGTTCTCTGGGTGCCGGTTTGCTGTTTGGCTTCGCTGATGCAATCGGCTCCAAGCTTTCTCTGCTGGGCAGCGTGATTCCTCCACAATTCATGGCAATGGCTCCCTACCTGATCACGATGATCGTTTTGGCCGGCTTCATTGGCAAGGGTCAAGCTCCTGCAGCTGAAGGCACACCTTACGAGAAGGAATAGCTTGTTTTTGATTTTGTAAAGAGGGCGAAATCGCCCTCTTTTTTTGTTCATTCATCGGAACGACGGAAGAGCGTTCCCTACAGTAGGGTTGGAACTTGATCCCAGCCGCTGTGTAGTCTGAGGTAATGGTTTTCATAAGCCAAAACGCCTTTACGATTCTTCAATTTGCCAAAATGACAGGCAAAAGCGAAATAGCCATTGGTTAAGTCTTGGTAATCGTTATTTTATGCCAAACGACAAGCATTTCCGCTGTGGTACACTCCTACTTGATAATTATTTAGCAAATGGAGCAACCATGAATACAATCGTTGTTAATCACATCGCCAAGAGTTTTGGAGATATGCAGGCAGTCAAAGACGTATCTTTCACCGTTCGTCCTGGCGAGATTTTTGGTCTTCTTGGACCTAATGGATCGGGTAAAACCACTTCCATCCGTGTAATTTTAGATATCTACCAACCCGAGAAAGGCACTGTCACTATATTGGACGGACCAATGACTGAAGAAAAGCTAAATCATATTGGCTACCTGCCTGAAGAACGCGGTTTGTACCAGGATGTCGAGGTGTATCGCAACCTGGCTTACCTGGCAACTTTGAAAAACATGACGAAAGAAGAAATTGATCAGAAGCTGCCGGCCTGGCTGGAGCGCTTTGATCTGACCGAACACCAAAAGAAGAAGACCAAAGAGTTGAGCAAGGGTATGCAGCAAAAAGCTCAACTGATTGCCGCACTGATCCATGACCCGGAAATTATCATCATCGATGAGCCTTTTTCCGCGCTTGACCCCGTCAACACACAGTTGGTAAAAGACCTTCTGATCGAACTGCGCAACGAGGGCAGAACCATCATCATGTGTACCCATCAGATGAACCAGGTTGAACAACTCTGCGATAGACTGGTGTTGATCGACCACGGTACAGTTTTGCTGGAAGGCGGTCTCAAGGAAGTCCGGGAGCGCTTCGCCACCAACCAGGTTCTGATTCAAACAGACTCAGACCTGCCCGAGAACCTCCCCGGAGTGGCGAAAATCGAGAAAGAAGGGCTGTATCACCGTCTGACTTCCTCGGATGGCACAACCCCTCACGCCATATTGCAGCAATTGATTGACAATAAGATCGGCTTGAATTCTTTTGAAATCGCCACCCCGACCCTGGATGAGATTTTCATCAAAGTGGTTCAGGAAGGCAGGAACGGTCATGAAGAAGATAATTGAAGTCGCAAAGTACGAATACACACACCATGTAGCAAAACGACGCTTCTGGATCGCTCTGTTGGGGATTCCGGTGGGCATGCTGGCTATCATGGGGCTTTCAATCCTCTTCAGTTTCATGTCCTTCGATCTGGAGCCGGTGGGATATGTGGACCAGGCGAACCTGATCGTCCAGGAACAGCAGGTTCCAGAAAATCTCGGTTTTTTTGATATTTTCATCAAGCTGATCCCTTATACAGATGAAGCGGCTGCCCGCGCTGATACAGAAAACGGCACACTCCAGGGTTATTTTGTTATTCCATCGAGCTACCTGTCGACCTATTCGATAAATTATTTCTCGAACAAACAACCGGCAGGTGATGTGACCAACCAGATAAACCAACTTTTGAGGGACAATCTCCTGTTCCAGGAGAATATCCCCAATCTCGACCGCATCATGTCTGGCAGCCAAATCTCCCTGGAGTCGCTGGACGGTAGCCAAACATCTGATGGCACAAGCTGGCACAACATAATAGTTCCTGCGGTCATTGGGATCATTTATTTCGCTCTGGTGATGACCTGTGGAGGTTTTTTACTGCAATCATTGGTGGAAGAAAAACAAAACCGTACCATGGAAATCATGATCACTTCGATGACTCCCGACAATTTGATGATCGGCAAAATTATTGGCAATCTGGCAGTTGGGTTTACCCAGATTTTGGTTTGGGCGCTGATCCTGGTCATAGGGGCAGTGATCTTCAGAGACAAATTAACTTTCCTGTCTACTCTGGATCTTTCAGCAGGCTACCTGGCTATCAGTATTGGGCTGCTGGTACTTGCCTTTATCGTTGCAGCTGGCCTCATGGCAATCATCGGAGCGACAATGAGCACGATGGAGGAAGCCCAATCGATCAACGGCCTGATGGTTGTACCGCTGATGCTGCCATTCTACTTTTTTAATAGCTTCATGACAGGTCCAAACGGAACATTGCCGCGCATCCTGAGTTACTTTCCATTAAGTGCTCCATTTTCGCTCAGTTTGCGCATGGCATTCACAACCGTCCCAGCCTGGGAAATAATTATGGTCTTTGCAATTCTGATCGTCTCGGTTGTATTGGTCTTCTGGCTATCTGGAAAGGCATTCAGGCGGGGTTTGTTGGAATATAACAAAAAAATCAAACTTCGTGACCTCTTCGTTAAGGAGGCAAATCATGGTTAATTTATGGAAAGTCTTTAGGTTCGAATTTTTGAACCTGGTAACCAGGCGTTCGTTCATTCGCATGATGATTCTGGTTCCGCTCATCCCTGCATTGCTGTTTTTTGTGCTCGGGTTACTCAACGATGATCAAACCCAAAGCATCGGACAGATATTCACAAATGAAGTTGCCAACCCACTGCCAATTGGCGTGGTAGATCAAAGCGGGCTCGTGACCAATTTTCCGGATTGGTTGACTGGTGGAACCCTGGTCAAAGTTGAAGACGAAAATACTGCCAGGCAGCGTACCGCGGATAACCAGCTGGAAGGTTTTTTCGTGATAGCCCCCGATTATCTGGAAAGTGGCAAGGTAACTTACATAAAACCTGAAATTAACATGATCACAGAAATAGTGCAGCAAGGGACGCTGGACCAATTGATCAATTACAACTTGATGGGGAGCGATCAACAGTTGTATCTCCGTTACACTAACCCGGTAACCTACAATTTTGAATACCTCTCACCGGAAACAGCCGACACCCGGGATCAGAATTCCGTAGCAACTTTCGCTGTTCCTTATATTGTCATGATCCTTTTCTACACGATGATCCTGGTGAGTGCGAGTTTCATGGTCAACGCAGTTGGCAAGGACAAAGATAACAAAACCATCGAAATCATGCTTACCTCTGTGAGTCCGCTGGACATGTTCTTAGGAAAATTATTGGGATACGGTGCAGCGAGCCTGCTGCAAATGTTTGCCTGGCTTGGTGCGGCGGTCATTATTCTCAACCTGGGTGGTCAGAGCTTATCGTTCCTTCAAGGCTTTAGTATTCCAACATCGGTGATCGTGATGGGAATCCCCTATTTCATCCCGGGCTTTTTCCTTTATGGCAGCTTGATGGCAGGGGTCGGAGCACTCGCGCCTAATTTGCGCGAAGCTAACAACTCTACTTTCATCATCACTATGCCATTGGTCTTCCTCTTTTTGATCATCAACCAATTGATCGGATCGCCCAATTCGTTCATCAGTGTCTTTTTGAGCATTTTCCCATTGACATCCTCAGTGGTCATGATGACCCGGCTGGCGATTGGGGCTGTGCCTTTGTGGCAGATCGCGCTTTCGTTTGCTATTTTGATCGCGACAGTTTACTTTATCGTTCGCGGGGTATCGAACCTGTTCAGCTCACAAACCTTGCTGAGCGGTGAGAAGTTTCAAATTAAGACCTTTTTCAGGACGATTTTTGTCGGCAGGTAGTCTGTTGTTGCCATCCTGAAATCTGGCATCCTGAGCCTCATTTGCGAAGGATCTTAACCTCAAAAAAGTTAAGATCCTTCGCTTCGCACAGAATGAGAAATCCCACTGACTTCCTCGACCTCCTTAACTGTCATCCTGACTGACTGGCAAAAATCAAACGAATAAAGCACAATATTTCTATCCTTTATAATAAACCTCAGTCGTTGAAATACGCATGAATGTTAATGGAGGAAGCATGAAAAAGCGGTTTGCACACAACTTGGTTCTTGGGGTTGTTATGCTATTGACAGCCTGCACAAGTACCCAGGTGAGTCCAACACCAGTGGACCAGCTGGACCTCATCCGCACTTCTGCCGCCAGCACGATCCAAGCAATGACGACCTCCATCGTTGCCACAGATCTCGCCAACCAGACCATGACCTCCCTGGCACCTTCACTGGAAACGCCTACCCCTCAACCCATTGAAACCACCCCAAGCATGCTTCCAGTCGAAACCCGGGAAGCGACAAATGCACCAACTGCAGTAACAAGTGAGCCTTCCGGCTGCAACCTGGCGGGTTTTGTTGATGAGACGATCCCGGATGGCAGTCAGTTTTATCCGGGAACGGCATTCACCAAAACCTGGACGCTTAAAAACGAAGGTACCTGCACCTGGACTACTGGTTACAGCGTTGTGTTCATCTCTGGCAGCGCCATGGGCGCGCCAAACAACCTGTCGATCAGCGACAGGGCAATCGCACCCGGTGAGACCGTGGAAATTTCAATTCCTTTTACAGCGCCGAACGAACCGGGAGGCTACAAAGCCGAGTTCAAAATGCGCACTTCTGAAGGTGTTATTTTTGCCTTTCGCAACCCTGATGCCACCTTTTGGGCGCAAATCCAGGTGCGGGGAGACAGCATCAACCTGTCCGATTCTTATTGCTCTGCCACCTGGACAACCCCGACAGGCAGACTGAATTGCCCGGGTCAACCGGGCGATAGCGGCGGTTTCATCTATTCGGACAACCGTCCCATCCTGGAAGATGGTTCGCAGGATAATGAAACAGCTCTCTGGCTGGGGCTATATAATGCCGATGATTCCTACCTTGAGGGCAGCTTCCCGGCAATGACCATCCCTGCCAATGCTCACTTTACCGCCATTTTAGGCTGCAAGCGTGGAAACACGGCTTGCGATGTGCAATTTAGCCTGCAATATGAAGATTCCTCTGGAAACCGATACAAGCTGGCAGAATGGCATGAGGTCCACGATCTGCAATTCCAGAAGTTGGATGTGGACCTGGGTTCGCTGGGAGGCAAGCAGGTGAAGATCGTGCTGGTTTTGCAGGCGAATGGATCGCCTTCCGGAGATGTGATCCATTTGTTGAAACCGGAGATCAAACCCTGACCCGCTCAACTTGACAAATCAGAAACTAAACGTCACAATTATTGAAGACTTATCATATGTCTCGTGAAAGGTGTAATGATGGATAGAAAAAAAATAATAATAGTCCTCTTGATTGGACTTGTGTTAGTAATGGCAATCTCAGGTTGCCGACCAAAAGAAGACCCGCTGGCTGAGGAAGCCCGTCAGACAAACGTTGCCCAAACAGTAGCAGCTCAATTTACCAAGACGGCGATCGCCCGCCCCACGAATACCCCAATTCCGACGGCGACTACTGCCCCGACGGCAACTGCGACTGCGGCGATCACTGCCATCCCAACGGCTGCCATGGGAACCACTCCTTCACCCCAGGCAACAACAACCAAGTCTGCGCCAACCGCTTCGACCGGTGTGGATGCCGGCGTATGGACCCGCAGTGCTCCTGCCGATGATTCCATCGTGGATTCAGGAGCTAAGTTCACGGTTGTGGTCACCCTGATGAACACCGGTACAACCACCTGGACTACAGATTACTACATCCAATTCGTTGATGGCAATAATTTCGGCATCACCCAAAACACCTTCAAGATGCCTACGGAAGTACCACCAACCATGAGCGTCCAGTTCACACTGAACTTCACAGCCCCCCAAACTATTGGCGTGGCAAAAAGCAACTGGAATATCGTCAATGCCAGTAATGTACCGTTTGGCTACTTCTATTTCCAATATAACGTCGACTAACCTGTAAACGGGACAACATGTCACTGAAAGCAAAGATCAAAGCCGGGGCTGAAAGCCTCGGCTTTGTTGCTATTGGCTTTACCAGCCCCGAGCCAGTGCCTGGGATCCAGCGTTTTAGGGCTTGGGTTAATAAGAATCACCATGCCGGGATGACTTACCTTGCCAGCCAGCGCTCGCTGGATATGCGTTCCGATCCCAGAAGGCTTTTGCCATCCTGCCAGACGGTGATCAGCTTGCTTTCGACATATCCGGCGTCTGGAGATCTGCGGTCAGATAACGTGCCCGGTCAAGAGACCGGCGCGATAGCGGCATATGCCCTGGTGCCAGATTATCACGACGTGCTCAAGCAGCGCCTTGCGAAGCTGTCTGAATTAATTACCGAACTTGCTGGTAACGATATTGAAATGTACGCATGCGTAGACAGCGCCCCGATCCTGGAAAAAAGCTATGCGCAGAAGGCAGGATTAGGCTGGATAGGCAGGAATTCACTCCTCCTCCACCCTGATTATGGTTCCTGGACGCACCTTGCAGAGTTGCTGGTCAGTCTGGAGCTCGAACCTGATCGGGTTTTTGAAAGGGACGGCTGTGGAGATTGCCAGCTTTGCGTCCGTGCCTGCCCTACGGGTGCAATTTTGCCTGAGCGCACAATTGATGCACGGCGCTGCCTCAGTTACCTGACGATTGAAAATCGCGGACCAATACCCATCGAATTTCGGATGGCAATGGGAAAGCGTGTTTTTGGCTGCGACCAATGCCAGAGTGTCTGCCCTGTGAATAAAAGAGCCCATGTGCAGTTTCAGGAAAAGGTGATTGAGAAATTCCCGGATTTGGTAGAAAGTTTTGGGTTGAGTGAGGAAAAATTTAAGCTGAAATACCGCCACACACCAGTATGGCGAGCAAAATACACGGGTTTCAGGCGCAACGTCGCCATTGCAATGGGAAACAGCGGGAAAAAAGATTTCATCCCCTTGTTAGAGAAGTCTTCGCTCACCGAACACGATCCGATTGTTGCCGATGCCATTGCCTGGGCGTTGGGAGAATTGTCTTCGTAGGGAACGTGCACCTGCGGGTTCCATTTTTCCATTTCGACGGAACGCCCAGTGGTCGTTCCCTACGTATATTTGACTTGGCAGAACACCCCTGGTGATCGTTCTCTGAGAGTTTTTCTTTCTTTTATGGCATAATTAGCGAAACAGAAAATCCGTCAAGGAGTTCCCATGCAAACGCTACACATCGTCTCTCATACTCACTGGGACCGGGAATGGTACAAAACCTTCCAACAGTTCCGCCTTCAACTCGTTCATTTGGTGGACAACCTCCTGGTGATTCTTGAGAACGATCCGGAATATTTGCATTTCATGCTCGATGGGCAAACCATTGTCCTGGAAGATTACCTGCAAATGCGCATGGCAAATCTGCCTCTGCTGCAGAAATACATCAAGGAAAACCGCATTTTGATTGGTCCCTGGTACATCTTACCCGATGAATTCCTGGTTTCTCCCGAAGCAACCATTCGCAACCTGAACATTGGCAAGCAAATTTGTGCACTTTTTGGACAGCGCATGATGGTCGGTTACATTCCCGACCCCTTTGGTCATATCGGGCAGTTGCCCCAGATCTTCAAAGGCTTCCACATGGATACCGCCTGCTTGTGGCGGGGCGTGCCCAAAGGCACACCGACCCTGGTGCATTGGCAGGCTCCCGACGGCAGCAGTGTTCTATTGGCGCATCTCTACGATGGCTATGGCAACATTGCCGAGTGGCCGGCAGCGGATCCTGATCAGAGCTTGAAGGATTTGGACAAGGAAGCCGACAAACTGGAGCTCCTCAACCCGACCAACCAATTTTTGATGATGCGTGGGACAGACCACCTCGAACCGCGCCCGGAACTGCCAGAACACATCCGCTACTACAATCAGCATGAAACCGCTGAAAGAAGGGCGGTTCATTCCACGCTGCCCGCCTACCTGGCAGCTGTCAGCCAGGAAATCGAAAAAAACGCCATTGATCTGCAGAACCTCTCCGGAGAATTACGCGACCCGCAAAAAGCGCATATGCTCCCGGGCGTTTATTCTGCGCGCATGTGGATCAAACAGCGCAACCATTACTCTGAAACCTTGTTGGAGCGTTGGGTGGAGCCATTCAGCACCTGGGCTGAATTACTGAAGCGCGGGGACGCTGCCTTTTTGCCCCTCGAGCATCATGAAAAGAGCAATCGCCTCAATGACCCTGGTCCGATCATTCATCAAATCTGGAAGCTGCTGATCAGCAACCAGCCGCACGACTCGATCTGCGGCTGCTCGATCGATGAGACACACAATGACATGATCAGCCGATTCGACCAGGTTGACCAGGTAGGTGAAAGCCTGACCGAGCAGAGCCTGGCGGCAATTCAAACAGAAATCGATACCCAGGGGCCTGATTTGGAAGGCAAACTTGCAGCCGTGACCGTCTTCAATGCTTCGCCTTACCCAAAAACCGACCTTGTCTCGGTCGATATCGATCTGCCTGGCGATGATTACGACTTTTCAGTGGTAGACCAGGAAGGTAACGAGGTTCCCTGCGAATGGGAACGCGAAGAACGCGAATTCCGTGAATCAAACCCCTACCAGGTCAAAAACCTAATGACACTCCTGAGCGGAGCCGGTACAAGCGGGCACAACAATCAGCACCTGATCCGCGCCGACCTGGGGCAGGACCCGGACATGCCCTGTATTAATGCTGAGTTTTCCAGCTTCCTCAAGCCTGACATCCAGAATCTGGAAAGCGCTCTTGCAGAAGTAATGAACCTGATCGCGGTCAGTGACCCCGAGTCGAAAGTGCGGGTCAAAGTTTTCAATGTTGCCACCGCCAGGCTTTCGTTCGTCGCCAAAGATGTGCCTGCCATGGGCTACCAAACCTGGTGGGTGCGCAGCCAGCCTTCGAAAGAAACCGAGCCCACTGGCTGGGAGGACGACGAAGAACTGGAGGAAAGCATTTCCAATGAGTTTTTTACGCTCACACTGACCGGCGACGATGGAACCTTCAGTCTGTACGACAAGGACAACGATGTCCTTTATGAGAATCTGAACAATTTCATCGATCGAGGTGACCGCGGGGATGAGTACAATTACACGCCACCTGAAAACGACAGTGTCTTCAGCCCTCGAATTATCAGCGTGGAAACTACCAAGGACTCTCTCTCCGAGATGATGCTTTTACGCATGGATCTTGAGATCCCGATTGGTTTAAGCAATCAACGAGATCACCGCAGCGGTGAAATGGTAACCTGTGCGCTGGATGTCGCCCTCACTCTCACCTGTGGTGTACCCCAGGTGAACGTCCAGGTGGTATTTGACAACAATGCCCTGGATCACCGCCTGGAAGTGCGCTTCCCGACAGGGCTGATGGTGGACACTGCCCGCTTCGATGGTCATTTCCAGATCGTGGAGCGTTCTATTGACCTGCCAAAAACCGACGCCACCTGGCGTGAGTTGCCCCGCCCTGAGGTGGCTCAACGCGCTTTTACAGATGTCAGTATAGAGAACCAGGGTCTCACCATCGCCAACCGTGGCCTGCCTGAAGTGGCTGTTGTGCGGAACGAACAAGGTAAGGCTGATATTGCGCTCACCTTACTGCGCTGCATAGGCTGGCTCTCACGCGATGACATGTGGAACCGCCAGGGTCAGGCAGGTCCGCCCTTGCCAACCCCTGGTGCTCAGGAGCAGTCAACTTACCTTTTCGACTATGCCATTATTCCCCATGGGACTGATTTTGTCAGTGCTGCCAAATTGGCGCAGTCTTTCCAGGTGGACCTTGAACCTATCGTCGCACCACTGCAGGAAGGTCGCTTGGAAGAGACTGCCCAGATGGTTTCTGTAACACCCTCAGAATTCATGATCACCGCTCTCAAAGAAGCCGAAAACGAATCCGGCTGGATCTTGCGCGGTGTGAATTTGTCTGACGAAACCATTACTGTGAAAATCACTCCCAACCTCCCCTTCAAATCTGTTGAACTGGTTAACCTGGATGAAAGCCATCTGGCTGACCTTGAAATTTGGGAGGCCGCCTATGTCGAATTGGCAGTCGCTGCACATAAAATCGTGACTTTCTTGTTCAGGATCACTGACTGAAAATGGATCAGGTAACGCAAGTGCCGACCTTGATGATCGGTGACATCCCGATTTATGGGCAACTGATCCTTGCTCCAATGGATGGGCTTTCTGATGCCAGTTTCCGCTGGATCACACGCAAACTGGGCTCAGCTTATTCGGTTTCGGAATTTGTTAACACCCTCGACTACGCTAATCAAAAGAGTTACGAGAAGAAAAGAATGCTTTACCGTGAGCTTGAACGCCCCTTTGCAGTGCAGCTCTTGGATAATGATGCGGTGCGCATGGCGGAATGTTCCGCCCGTATTGAAGAGGAAGTTCATCCCGATATCATCGATATCAACATGGGCTGCTCAGCCAAAAGTGTCTGTGGTCGCGGAGCAGGCGTGGGTGTGATGCGTAATCCGACGCTTGTCCGCGATATCTTCAGGCTGGTCAGCCAGGCTGTAAGCGTGCCTGTGACTGCCAAAATGCGCCTGGGCTGGGATGAAGTCAGCCATAATTTTATCGAATTGTCTGAACTGGCTGTCGAAAACGGAGCCAAATTGGTGGCGCTGCATGGCCGTACTCAGAAAAATTCTTTCAATAAGCCCGCTCGTTGGGCGCCAATTGGTGAATTGAAACGCAGGCTGAACGTGCCTGTAGTGGGCAACGGCGATGTGAAAACTGTGGCAGACGCCAGGCAGATGCTCGCAGAAACCGGCTGTGACGCGGTGATGATCGGCAGAGCTGCCAAAGCCAACCCCTGGATCTTCAGCTGGCGCGATCGGGATGAAGTGTCAGTCCAGGAAGTCTACCAAACTGCCCGCTTCCAATTTGAAGATATGATCAGGCTTCAGCCAGAACGCGGCGTGATGCCCTTTCGCAAGTATATAAAAGCTTATCTCGACCCTTATAATGTACCGCGAGAAAAAATGAAGTCCCTCCTGACAACCGATGACCCGGACAATTTACTGGGTTTGATTGATGAAGTCTTTTTATCGCTCGGAGCGCTGGTTGACGCTCCGCCAATTATTGATTATTCAGAAATTTATAGGTGAAAAATGCAAATGGAAGAAACAGAAAAGCAGTATAAACGCAGTGTTTGGGCATGGACGATGTACGACTGGGCGAATTCCGCCTTCGCAACGACCGTTATGGGCGTGGTTTTGCCAACTTATTTTGCTACTTACATCGCGCAGGGAGCCGCCGTACCAATTTGGGGTAATGCTGTGGCAATTGGCAGCCTGATTGCAGCGCTTTTGAGCCCGATTTTGGGTGCCATCGCTGACTTCAAAGCCAGGAAAAAGCTGTTCATGGCGTTTTTCGTAGCCCTGGGTGTGATCAGCACGGCCTTGTTGTGGTTCGTAGTCGAACCCGCCGATCAGACGATGTGTATTCTGCTCTACATTCTGGGCACGATCGGCTTTGCTGGTTCGCTTGTGTTTTATGACAGCCTGCTCCCGCATGTTGCCAAAGCAGATGAGATTGACCAGGTTTCATCCCGCGGATATGCTTTGGGTTACATCGGCGGCGGGCTGCTGCTGCTGGTCAATGCAATCATGATCTTTGTCGGTCCCAAATTGATCAAGAGTATGCCTGAAGTAGAAGCGACAGCCCTGATGATGCGCCTCAGCCTGGTCAGTGTGGCGGTTTGGTGGGCTGTTTTCTCAATCCCGATTTTCAAACATGTCAAAGAACCTACCGCCCGGGGCGAGTCCCATGAAATTGGGCAGAATGTGATCACAGTTGGCTTCCAGCGCATTTTCACAGCATTGAAAGGAGTCAGCCAATATAAGGACTTGTTCCTGTTCATGCTTACTTTTTTTGTCTATGCGAATGGAATCGGCACGATCATCACTATGGCAGCGGCTTTTGCTTCCGACCTTGGGTTCAGCACCCTGACAATTCTGGGTACCTTTTTGATGGTCCAGTTTGTGGCGGCACCTTTTTCGATCTTGTTCGGCAAGCTGGGTAAAAAACTTGGAAACAAAAAAGCCATCAGCCTGGCACTGGTCATTTATACGATCGTTGCGATTTTTGGTTTCTTTATGGCAAAAGAATGGCATATGTTCGTGCTGGGCTTTGGCGTTGCCATGGTGCAGGGCGGCAGCCAGGCACTGAGCCGGTCGCTGATTGGTAAGCTGATGCCCAAGAGCAAAAGTGCAGAATTCTATGGCTTTTACAGTGTCTTCGAGAAGTTTAATACTGTCGTCGGTCCGGCATTGATGGCATTTATTACCGCCAAAACAGGCGACCCGCGCCTGGGAATAGTCTCCCTGGTTGTGTTTTTCGTGGCGGGGATCATCATGCTGCGCTTTGTGAATGTGGAACGCGGTATCGCCAGGGCAGAATCTGTGGATGCCGAGATGGTGGAGTTGTAGGTTTTCTATCAGTCACTGCGTGGGAGCTTAGCGACCATGGCAGTCTGCTTTAATCTTTTATCTTTTTGTCACTCGAACAAAGCGGGAGGGCTAAACCCTCCCGTTTTCTCTCTACTGAAATCATCTCTCTTGCCATTTATTCAAGACCCACCCCCTGGTCCCCTCCCTGCACCAAAAGAAGGCAAGTGGGGATTTGCTGTAAGTCACCGCGAGGGAGCACAGCGACCGTGGAGGTCCGCCTTTTCCTTTGATCTTTTCAGAAATAATCCAAACCGAATTACGAGGGATGCAAAGCCCATCTACACCTATTAACCCAAAGTCTATAGACTCAGTACAAATTCATTCCATGTCAAAACATTAACACCAACATTTTTCAAAACCTACTATAATTCAAGGTTGTATATTTATTTAACTACCCCTGGAGATGCTGTAAAAAATGAAGAGTTTTCGTGTCGCCGTATTGGCAAATCTTAAAGAAAACGCGCCTGTGTTCGAAGGCATGAGCGAAGATCAATGGGATGATCTCGATTCTGAGAAAACGGTTTTATCGTTGGTCAATGCCATCAGGGAAGGCGGGCACCAGGCTGAATTCCTGGAAGCCGATGACAGCATCATCGATACTGTGCGTGATTACAAGCCTGATATCTGCTTCAACATTGCCGAAAGTCATTTTGGCGATTCACGCGAGTCACAGATCCCAGCCATCCTTGAGAAACTGCAAATTCCTTACACTGGTTCCAAAATTTTGACGATGGCCCTGACACTGGATAAGCCCATGACCAAGCGCATTTTGGCATGGCACAATCTGCCAACACCAGAATTTCAGAGTTTTGAACGCGAGGATGAACCTTTGGAAGAAGGGATGGAGTTTCCACTCTTTATCAAACCCAGTCGGGAAGGCACTGGCATGGGCATCGGTTATCAATCGATACTGCATAATGAGAAAGAACTGCGCACCCAACTCCGGTACATCCTGAAAAAGTATAAGCAGAGCGCATTGGTGGAACGGTACATAGAAGGTCGCGAGGTGACCATAGGGCTGGTTGGCAACCTGATCGGTCCGGTTGCCCGCCGAATTCCAAAAGACGAAAACGCCCACCGCATCCAGGCGGGTCTGCATTTTTTACCGCCCATGGAGGTCAACCTTGAGCCTTGGACTGATGAGGGCAAGGTTTATGGTAATGATCTGAAAACTGTACATGCAGCTGACTTGGAATACCTCTGCCCGGCGCCATTAGACGAAGATATGGTGGATGAACTGAACTGGCTTGCTGCAGCAGTTTTCCGTGTGACAGGTGCACTGGACGTTTCCCGCATCGATTTTCGGCTGGATGTTCACGACAATTTCAAACCCTACATCCTGGAGATCAATCCGCTGCCAGGCTTGATGCCAAAGCTATCAGATATCGTCATCGAAGCTGAAGCGGATGGCATCAGCCATACTGAGTTGGTGAATTTGATCTTGAACACCGCCCTGCATCGTTACGGTATGATCTGATATGAGTTCGATCCGCATCTTTACCCTGGCAGACTACCCCGCCTTGTTCGCATTGTGGAGCAGCTTGCCTGGTTTTAAGCTAGGTCTGCGCAGTATTGATGACAGCGAGCAGGGAATCGCCAGGTTCTTGCAGCGCAACCCAAATACTTGCTTTGTTGCCGAAAATGATGGGCAGATTGTCGGCGGGATCCTCGCCGGACATGACGGCAGACGCGGTTACATCTACCACGCTTTAGTGCACCCCGATTTTCAAAGGCAAGGAATTGGCAAACTACTGGCAGATGCTGCCTGTGACGCGCTAAAAGCAGAAGGAATCACCAAGGCTGGCATGCTGGTTTTTGCCACTAATGAACAGGGCAATGCCTTTTGGGAGAGCCAGGGTTGGCAAACCCGCCCTGACCTGGTATATCGCAACAAGACACTCAACGAGAAGAACCTATAATCATGCAAGCATCCTTTCGTGCCGCTGAAACAACTGATATCGCCCTTTTAGCTCAGGCGCGTCTTGACTTTTTACGAGCTCTGGGGCAGACACTGCCAGATGATGAACTGGTAGCTGGGAAGGCGCAAATCGAAGGTTTTCTTCAAACCCGTCTCAACCAACAGATTTTTGCCTGGCTGGCATTTGTCGATGAGAAGCCAGCCGCTGTGGGTTTTCTGCAAATCTACAATGTTATGTACCATCCCCATTCGCACACGGGTCGCAACGGACGCATTATCAATATCCTCACCTGGCCAGAATACCGAAACAATCGGCTTGCAAGAGGAATCATGGAACGCTTGATCGCGTTAGCACGCGAGCTTGAGCTCGATTATGTTGCCCTGGATGCCTCACCTGAAGGTCGTCACCTTTACGATACGCTCGGATTCATCGAGCAGCATCCTATTCACCCTCCAATGACGCTGGATTTATAAGCTCAGCATCCCGAGAGATAATATGACTTCAAACACTCTCGGGAAAATCATTATTCTTAACGGCACATCCTCTTCAGGGAAAACCTGCTTGCTGCGCGCCCTCCAGGACAGCCTGGAAGAACCTTACCTCGAGGCTGGTATTGATAAATTCATCTGGATGCTGCCTGAGCGCTACCTGGAACGTCCGCTTTGGGATGAGATCCTCGGGCTGGCAACCACTGCAGGGCAGGCAGGGCAAACGTTGATGACAGGCATGCACCAGGCGATTGCTGCGCTGTCGAAAACCGGAAATAATGTTTTGTCAGATCATGTTCTTGTGGAACCAAGATGGGTGCAGGAATGCGCCGACCTGTTCCATGATCTTCCTGCTTATCTGATTGGTGTACGATGCCCATTAGATGTGCTACTCCAGCGCGAGCGATCGCGAAAAAACCGCACCCTCGGGCAAGCCGAGGCACAGTACCATCTGGTACACGCCCATTGCGTTTACGACCTTGAAGTAGATACATCTCTTAATACGCCGGAAGAGTGCGCCGCCCAGATCCGTCAGAGAGTTGCCGGTCCCAACCCGCCTGAAGCATTCAAAAGGCTCTATTCGACCCGATAACCAGTAATTGATTGATCAGAAATAATACCCGTCGAAATCTTTCCTGAATCTGCTATTCCCCATTAATTCAAACCAGTTCAATAGCTATCCTGTTAAGTGCACCATTCCTGGCAGGATAAATGCAACCTTAATAGTTGTTCTATCGTGAGTTAACCATTGGAGGTTTTCCATGTCATTTGCAGAAGTCAAAGTTTTCCAGGTTTTGCCAGAAAAAGTTGAAGCGTTTGAAGAGTTGGTAACCAGCATGACCCTGGCTCAAAAAGCAAGCACAGGCTGCCTGGGAATACGCTATCTGAAGCGATTTTATACTTACGACGATGGCATCCAGAATCCACCTCGCCCGCTCAAAAAGGTAGTGGGAGTTGTAAGGTACTTCTCTTTTTGGGAATTCGACAATTTGACACATTACCATGCTGCGACACAGGAGTATTTCAGCCAGTTTGAAAAGCCTTTGCGGAAATTGCTAAAAGTGCCATTCGACATCAACTGTGGGTACACAATCGGGGGAGAGCATGATGGCTGAGCTGGCTTATTGTGGTCAAATTTGCGAAGAATGCCCGGTCTTCCAGGCAACACAAAATCGGGATGAGGTGTACAAACGCTGGCTGGCGGCGGAATATTCAAGTGAAGAATTGTGCCTCACCACCAAAGATATGACCTGCCATGGCTGCCACAGCCCGCAGCGCCTGGAATCGCGCATGTGCCAGGGTTGCCGGGTTCGCGCCTGCGCCACCACCCGCCTACTTGAGAATTGCGCCCATTGCCCTGATTATCCTTGCCTGTTGATAGAGAGATTTGTCTCCACCGAAACCGATGCCCGAACGCAATTGGAGTTGGAGAGGGCAAGGATCAGCATTATTGCTTAGGGCAAAATTGCCATAACCAGCCATTAGCATAGAATTGTATGGGTAGGTTGCCATTACCACCAAGGTCTGGGGTCTTTCGTAGGGGCGGATTGCCATGCCCGGCCAAGGTTTGGGTTGATCAGCATTGGGAGACTATGGCAGGTCTCCCCTACAAAAGATAGTGTTTCCGCAAGCCAGCTGATCACGGTAAAATATCGGGCGTATAAAAAAGGTGAGGATTAATGAACTGCACCCCAAAAGTTGGACAATAAATCCAACTGAGGAGGTGCAGTTTTTTATGACAAAGTACAGTATAGAAGAAAAGAAACAAGCCGTCGACCTGGTCA
>ENA-UOOK01002783-UOOK01002783.1-fermentation-metagenome-genome-assembly--contig:-NODE-2783-length-20826-cov-5.656829_pt1 | contig 20826 bp, 15 predicted proteins | sample MGYA00245777_ERZ724023 | MGnify/ENA primary metagenome ERZ724023 (study PRJEB28704, sample SAMN03018312) | fermentation metagenome | biome: anthropogenic terrestrial biome; feature: soil; material...
CAGCCGGTTGCCGCGCTCCGGGTTTACTTCGCCGCTTTCTTCACGGTATGCAGGGGAAAAGATGAAATACATCTTTTCGCCGGATAAGAAATTCAGGACGTGGCGCAGGCTTTGGATAGCCCTCGCACAGGCCGAAAAGGAGCTTGGGCTGCCTATAACGCAGAAGCAGATTGATGAAATGGAAGCGCATAAGGATGACATAAACTATGAAGTCGCAGAGGAAAGGGAGAAGGCTGTCCGCCACGACGTTATGTCGCACGTGTACGCCTACGGCGTCCAATGCCCTGCAGCAGAACCTATAATCCACCTCGGTGCAACGTCATGCTATGTTGGCGACAATACCGACATCATAGTCATGTCAGAGGCTCTCAGAGAAATAAGGAAAAAACTGATAAATGCTATAGATCAGCTGGCAAAGTTTGCCGAGGAATACAAGGCTCTGCCTTGTCTGGCTTTTACGCACTACCAGGCAGCTCAGCCGACCACTGTCGGCAAGCGCGCTACTCTATGGCTCAACGATCTTGTTATGGATCTTGGAGATCTGGACTATGTCCTCAGCACTATGAAACTGCTGGGTTCCAAGGGAACCACCGGCACGCAGGCTTCATTCATGGAGCTTTTCAACGGTGACGAGGCTAAATGCGTAGAACTGGACTCCGCCCTTTACCTGGTCAGGTGTAGCGCCTGTCCACTCCATGTATTTCTCAAGAGCCGGAACTCCGTCGATCTCGCAGATCTTTCTGTAATCCTCCACCTTGGTGATGACTCCTGATTTCTTAGTCTCTTTATATGCGCCTGTGTAAACATTAGCGAACTTTTTGTCCGTGTAGAAGAATGCAACAGCAACGCCTTCCGGTGTTACCATTTCGTCCGTATAGAGGACCCACTCGCCTGTGATAGTGTTATCAGCCGCGCTGCCGCCGAAGCATGGTGGATGACCCGATCAATATCCGTGGCCTTAAACGTTATGCTGCCGATCATGCGGGGGAAGTACCGCAGCCAAAATGCGCACCATCCACCGGTAAAAAGGTCGCGGTTGTGGGCGGCGGACCTGGAGGATTGTCGGCTGCCTATTATCTTGCGCTGATGGGTCACAAGGTTACCATCTATGAACATCATCGGCAGTTAGGCGGGATGATGCGGTATGGAATTCCGGATTACCGGTTGCCAAGAGAAAAAATGGATGCAGAAATTCGTTCGATTTTGACCTTGGGAATTGAAGTAAAAACAGAGATCAATGTAGGAACAGATATTACATTTAGTAAATTAAAGCAAGACTATGACTGCTTGTATCTTTCGATCGGAGCCAACAGCGATAAAAAACTGGGGATTGAAGGGGAAGATGGCTGTCATGGTGTCGTTTCGGCTGTGGAACTTTTAAAGCATATCGGGGACAACGAGATGCCCGATTTTACAGGCCAAAGAATTGTCGTCGTAGGTGGCGGAAACGTCGCAATGGACGTGACGCGCAGTGCCATACGGCTTGGTGCGAAAAAAGTGACTTGTGTGTATCGACGCCGTCAGGAAGATATGACCGCGCAGAAAGAAGAAATTGTCGGAGCGATTGCAGAAGGAGCCGAAGTCCAAACTTTGCAGGTTCCTATTCGGATTGAAGCGGATGAAAAAGGCAACGTGGCGGCACTTTGGACCCAGCCGCAGATTATCGGAGAGAAAGATTCCCGCGGACGTCCGCGCCCTAAAACAGCAGATGTCCCGCAGAAACGGATCGCTGCAGATATTGTTGTAGTGGCGATCGGCCAGGGAATCGAGACGGCCGGATTTGAGCAAACTGGAATTAAAATTCAGCGCAGCGGTACCCTGCTTGCAAATTCGAATACAGAGATGCCGGAGATGGAAGGCGTTTTTGCCGGAGGGGATTGTGTAACCGGCCCGGCTACCGTTATTCAGGCGATTGCAGCCGGGAAAGTGGCGGCTGCCAATATTGATGAATATTTGGGGTTCCATCATGAAATTAAGGCCGAGGTCGAGGTGCCGACTCCGCGCTTTTATGATATGCGGCCGCGCGGGCGCATCGATGTTACGATGCGAGAAGCTTCAGAGCGAAAATGTGACTTTGAATGTATTGAATGCGGCATGACTGATGAAGAAGCCAAGCAGGAATCGTCTCGCTGTCTGCGGTGCGATCACTTTGGATATGGAAACTTTAAGGGAGGTCGTGAAAAACAATGGTAAATGCAACAATAGACGGCCTTTCTGTCTGTGTAGAAAACGGAACTTCAATTTTGGACGCTGCAAAAAGTGTTGGAATTTTGATTCCGCATTTGTGTTATCTCAAAGAGATCAATGAGATTGCAGCTTGTCGTGTCTGCGTCGTAGAGGTAGAAGGGACAGATCGGCTTGTGCCGGCCTGTAATAATGAATTGCTCGAGGGAATGGTAGTCCGCACGAATTCTCCCCGTGTTCGGCAGGCTCGGCGTACCAATCTGCGTCTGATTCTTTCGCAGCATGATACGAGCTGTACGACCTGTATCCGCAACGGAAACTGCATGCTGCAAAAGCTTTCCAATGATCTGAATATTCACTATCAGCCATATCGGGTTCGTATTGAGCGCACCGAGATCAATATGGATGTGCCCTTGATTCGAGAGGCCAGTAAGTGCATTAAGTGCATGCGGTGTATCCAAATCTGTGATAAAGTACAGAATATGAAGATTTGGGACGTGGCTGGGACTGGGTCCAGAACAACGGTTGATGTTTCCTATAATCGGAAACTGAAGGATACCGACTGTACTTATTGCGGACAGTGCGTGACCCATTGTCCTACCGGGGCGCTGACCGCCAGGGATGATACAAATGAAGTGTTTCACGCTTTGGCAGATCCAGAAATTACAACGGTAGTGCAGGTTGCACCCGCTGTTCGGGTGGCGTGGGCAGAAGCATTCCAGCTTTCACCGGAGTTTGCAACGATTGGCCGCTTGGTGGCAGCTTTGCGGCATGTTGGCTTCGATTATGTTTTTGATACCGATTTTTCCGCTGATTTGACGATCGTAGAGGAAAGCCATGAGCTCGCTAAAAAATTGACCCACCGCAATCAATATCGTTGGCCGATGTTTACTTCCTGCTGCCCGGCATGGGTACGGTTCTTAAAATCGCAGTATCCCTCTTATGTAGATTGCCTTTCTACAGCGAAATCTCCGCAACAGATGTTTGGATCAGTAGTGAAGAGTTATTTTGCGGAGCAGAAGGGAATTGATCCAAAAAAGCTGTTCGTGGTTTCTATCATGCCCTGCATTGCAAAAAAGCAAGAATGTGAATTGCCGACCATGAAAGATTCTCACGGAGTGCCATCGGTAGATGCTGTACTTACCACCCGTGAAATCTGTCGCGTTTTTCACAGTGAACATATTGTGCCGGTTAATTTAAAGGAGGAATCCTTTGATTCTCCGCTGGGTACCAGTACGGGAGCCGGTGTGATTTTTGGTGCTACCGGGGGCGTAATGGTTGCCGCGCTGCGTTCGGCGTATTGCTTTTTGACTGGTTCTAAGCCGGATCCGGATGCTTTTCAGCTTGTTTACAAAACGCACCCGTGGAAGGAAGGAACGTTTTCCATTCCGAAAATTGGAAAGGTTCATGTGGCAGCAGTAAGCGGCCTTTCCAATACACGCAGGCTGATGGAAGCAATTGATAAAGGCGATGCTTCCTATGACTTTGTAGAAGTGATGGCCTGCCCGGGAGGTTGTGCCGGGGGCGGCGGACAGCCGATCCATGAAGGACTGGAACTGGCGGAAAAGCGCGGAGAGTGTCTCTGGCAAATTGATTCCGCGATGCCTCTTCGCTTCTCCCACGAGAATCCGGAAGTCCAAATTTTGTATCGAAAATATTTGGGACAACCGCTTAAGGGAAAAGCACACGATCTTTTACATACCAATCATAATGCATGGAAGATGCCATCGCAGATTTTAAAAGAAAACAAAGAGAAATCAAAAGAAGATTAAAAAAGAAGCCTGCAAATTGGTTCTCATGAATCAACTTGCAGGCTTCTTTCTTTCATGAAAAAGCGGAAAAATTTTCAGAAGCAAGACTGTCTACCAATGCACGCATTTCGTTTTTGGAATCGATCGTGTGCGTTTTTTGAAGAATAGCTTCTTTTTCCTCTTTGGATAAGGATTCAAATTTTTGCATGGCTGCTTCATTTTGTGCCAACGCCATACCGAATCCCAAAGGCAGTTCCATGTCTTTCAAAGCAATCACCTCTTTTTCAGTATGGGCAAATCAAAAATTAACATACAGAAAAAGGAAAAAACAATGGATTTGCTTATGACTTTTGTGAGGCTGCTTTTGCCTTCTTTTCACGTTGTATTTTTAATGGATCAACGCCTTCTAGTTCCAATAGCTTTTGCTTTTTATCAATCCCTCCTGCATAGCCGGTAAGGTTCCCATTTGTGCCGATGACCCGATGGCAGGGAATAATAATTGAAATCGGATTATGTCCCACTGCACCGCCGACTGCCTGTGCAGACATCTTTTCTTTTTTTAGGATGACTGCCGCTTCTTTGGCAACTTCTCCATATGTTATAACTTGGCCATATGGGATAGAACATAAGATTTTCCAGATCGTTTGGCGAAATTTGCTGCCGGAAGGAGAGAGAGATAGTTCGGAAATAGAAGGATTTTCCCCTGCAAAATATCGATCCAGCCAAAATTTCGTCATGGATAAGATGGGCAGATTTTCCTGCTCGATTGGGGGACTTGTCAAAGTGCTTTTGAAATATTTTTGTCCCTCAATCCATAGCCCTACTAGGGATTGATCAGTTGCGACTAGAGATAGAAAACCTACGGGTGAGGAATAATGTGATAAATAGTACATGGTTTTGTCCACCTGCCATTCTAAAAGACTCATTGATTAGTTTCGTGTGATCAAAATAAAGACAGCATCAAAGCTTAGTCTTTTTCTAAATCTGCTTTTATTTTACTCGTAGAATTATTTTCTGACAAGTGCAAATTTACTTAATAACAAAAATTATGTACATAATTTTTGTTTATCACTTGCATTTTATTGAGATCTAACTATAATACAATTAGATACGAAAAATAATGTAATAGAACGATATATTAAGAAAAAGGAAATTTGAAAGAAAGGGGCCGATTGAATGAGTGGAATTTCTCTGACAGACATTGAGACGTATGGAGAAAACGGTTACGACATGTACCGGGTGCCCGGTATGGTGGTGCTTAGTAACGATGACATTTTGCTGTATTACGAGGCGCGCGCTGCTGCATCGGATCAGCGAAGATTGCTCTTGCGGCGAAGCTGTAACAAAGGAAAAAGTTTTGGGGAACCTTCCGTTTTAAAAAAAGGAAAAGACGGAGTTATGGTACATAATCCTCTGATGATTTCAGGAACGGGAAAGGAGGTTTATTTTTTCTGGAATGAGGATTATAAACGACTGTATTTTCAGAAAAGCGAAAATTATGGGGAAAGCTGGCTGCCTCAGGTGGAACTGACAAGTGTTGTGAAAGGTTGGAGAAAAGATTGGCCATTGACATTGTTTGCAGTTGCGCCGGGGCATGGTCTTCAAATGAAAAATGGAACTTTGGTGCTCCCTTTGTGGCTCAGCTGTGGAATCAATGCTCATAATCCAGCCTGCTTTGCTTCTTTGTATAGTGAAGATCATGGGGATACATGGAAAAGAAGTAATTTAGTGCTTTCCAATGATGATGTCCTTGATCCTACGGAGGGAGAAGTTGCGGAGCTTTCAGACGGCAGTTTGTTGGCGACTTTGCGCCATGGAGCACCGGAAACTCGTCTCAGGGCTTTTGTAAGGGGAACTCCGGAACATTGGGGCAATGCTTATCTGGATCCTTCTCTGCCGGATCCGATTTGTGCCGGAAGCATTTTATCTTTACCCGACCAAACTTTACTCTTTTCAAACTGCGCATGGAAGGATGAAGCATATCTTTTACAGTATCGTGCAGGCGGAACATTGCATTGGAGCAAGAATGCGCGGCAGAATCTGACTTTGCGGAGAAGCATGGATAATGGGAAAACATGGAGTAAAGGAATTCAGCTTTCAAAACAGGGAGGATATTCAGATTTGGGATGCAGTGTAGACGGGGACTTTCTCTACTGCTTCTTTGAACGTGGTTGGATAGGCGGTGACTGTATTTATAATAAGCATTTGACTTTTGCCCAAATTAAAAGAGAAGTTTTTTGAATCATTTAAATTTTTATTATTGTTAATAAAGAAAGTAATTGACCAGATACTATTGACAAATATCCAGCAGTAAGATATATTACAAATTGAGTTGTACTATAACGTTACATTATAAAAGACCATTAACAAACAAATAGTATGACTAAAAAGTATTAACGAGGTGAAAATCCATGGGTTATATGATTGGTGTCGATGTGGGCGGCACTTTTACAGACTTTTCGGTTTTCAATCAGGAAACTGGAGAACTGTTCCATTACAAAGACAGTTCCACACCGGCGGATCCTTCCCGAGCAATCGTAAAAGGAGTTCGGGATGTACTGGAGATTAAGAAAGCAAAAGCTGATGAAGTCGTTTATTTGGCGCATGGCACAACAGTCGGGACAAATGCCCTGATTGAAAAAAAAGGCGCGCGTATGGGACTGATTACAACCAAAGGATTTAAAGATCTGATGGAAATCGGGACACAGCGTCGTCCTTCTCTTTATGACTTGCAGGCACAAAAGCCGGTACAGCTCATTCCGTCAGGCTTAAATTGTACGGTTCCGGAACGAATCCTTTTTAACGGCGAAGTAGAAACTCCTTTGGATGAGGAGGAGACCAGAAAAGTAATTCGGTATCTGAAATCTAAAAAAGTTTCCAGCATTGCAGTCTGCACACTCTTTAGTTTTATTAATCCGAAGCATGAAGAGCGAATCAAAGAATTGATTGCAGAGGAATTTCCGGAAGCGTATGTTACGATTTCCAGCGAACTGACGCCGGAATTTCGGGAATATAGCCGCATGAGTACAACCGTTCTCAATAGCTACCTTGGACCGGTCATGAAAGAGTATGTGCATAATTTCCGCGAATCGATTCGTGACCTTGGGGTAGAAGTGGAACCATATATCACGCAGTCTAATGGTTCGATCATTTCGATTAAAGAAACAATTGACTGTCCCATTAAATGTGCAGTTTCCGGACCTTCCGCAGGAGCGGTCGCTGCTTCTTATATTGGCAGACAGTGCAATGCCGATAAGGTCATTACATTTGATATGGGCGGAACCAGCGCGGATATTTCTCTGATAGAAAATTATACGCCACAGGTTTCCAATGAGCGTGATGTAGAAGGATATCCATGCCGAATTCCAATGATCAATATCATTACGATCGGAGCAGGCGGCGGTTCTATTGCAAAAATCGATGAAGGCGGTGCGCTGAAGGTTGGCCCACGTTCGGCCGGTGCAACCCCTGGACCTGCCTGTTATGAACGCGGCGGAGAAGATCCCTGCGTAACAGATGCCAACATTGTTCTTGGAAAACTGAATCAGAAAAAGATCCTCGGCGGCAGAATGGATGTCAACGTACAACTAGCACAAGAAGCCATTCAGAAAAAGATTTGTGATCGGAGCGATCTGAGCATACCGGAAGCGGCAAACGGAATTATTACCGTTGTCAATTCCAACATGGTGCGTGCGGTGCGCAGTGTATCCGTAGAAAAGGGATACGATGTGCGTGAATTCAGCCTGATGGCATTTGGCGGAGCGGGACCGTTACACGCCTGCGAAGTTGCCAAAGACCTCGGAATTCATACCGTTATCATTCCGCCGCATCCGGGTACTTTCTGCAGCTTGGGTCTGCTTCTTGCAGATACCAAATTCGATATGAGCCGGACCATGATTGTAAACGGTGTTGCTAAAAATCTTGCTGCGGTAAATGAACAGTTCCAGAGTATGATTCAGCAGGGAACAGAGTCGCTGGATCGTGAAGAGGTACCGCAGGATCGCCGCAAATTTGAATTTTCCATTGATATGCGTTATCAGCGCCAGAATTTTGAAATTAACATTCCCGTAAGCAGCGGAAAGATCAGTAAAAAAGAGATGGAAAAGGCAATCCGTGATTTCCATGCGGAGCATAAGCGCAGCTACGGATACTGCAATGAAAAAGCGGCAGTACAGTTTGTCAGCTATCGTGTATCTGCAATCGGAATCATCGATAAGCCCGAAATGAAGCCTGCTCCGCTTACCCCTGATGCTCCTCTGCCAAAACCGATTGAAACCCGCAAAGTATTGTTCCAAGGGAAAAACGAATATGTGAAAGCTCCGGTTTACCAGCGCTTTGACTTTGTACCTGGACAAACACTTTCCGGTCCGTGCATTTTGGAACAGATGGATACAACGCTTGCGGTTCCCAAAAACTGGACTCTTCATGTGGACGGATATGAAAACTTGTTGATTAAAGATAACGAGGTGAACTGAAATGGCGGGAAAGAAAGCAGATACCGTTACGGTAGAAGTGGTACGAAACCTTTTAATGAGTATTGCTGAAGAGACTTATGGAATCATTATCCGCAGTGCTTATTCGACGAATATGAAAGAGCGCCATGATGTTTGCACTGCTGTAATCGATCCCGATGGAAACAGTGTGGCACAGGTGGAAAGCTTAGCGGCTCTTCTTGGCTCTATGTTGAGCGTTGTACCGAATATTTATGAAAAATTCGGCAAGGAAAATGTAAAGCCCGGCGATATGTTTATTGCAAACGACCCCTATCATGGTGGCGGCAATCATCTGCCGGACATTGTTATTGCAGCACCTGCCTTTTCTGGTGAAAAACTGATTGGCTGGATCGCAAATATTGCCCACCATTCCGATATCGGCGGAAAAGTACCTGGTTCCACTTCGGGCGACGCCGACAGTATTTTCCAGGAAGGAATCCGCATTCCTGTCATTCGGATTCGTCAGGGCGGGGAACTGATTCCCAGCGTTATGGACATGCTTCTGGATAACACCCGTGTACCGCAGGAGCGCTATGGAGATCTCACAGCACAGATGTCGGCAAACTTGATCGGAATCCAGAGAATTGAAGAAGCGTATGAACATTATCAGGATACGCTGATCGACTGTATGGAGGAACTGATTCGATATTCAGAGCGCCGTGTACGTGCAGTTGTCAAAAAGCTGCCTGATGGGACCTATCCTTATATCGACTATGTAGACGGCTGTGGCGATAAATATCCGGATCCTCTGCCGATTTCTGTGGCGGTGACAATTAAGGGAGATCATCTGATCTTTGATTTTACCGGGACTGCAGATCAGATTGAGGCACCGATCAATGTACCTTATCCCTGCACGAAAGCGGCCGTGTTTTTTGCAGTAAAAGCATTGATGGGCAGTGATATTCCTGCAAACGAGGGAATTAATCGTGCAATTCAGATTATTGCGCCGAAGGGCTGTATTGTTAATCCAAATGAGCCTGCGCCGATCGGAGCACAGATTGACTGCAGTCAGCGTATTCCAGATGCGATTTTTGGAGCATTGGCACCGGTGTTCCCGGATACCGTTGTAACGGCAGGAAATGGTGCCTGCACAACAACAATCCTTTCCGGAAATGGAGAAATCGGTACCGATAACGTCTTTATTTTCCATGAGGTAATTGCCGGCGGCGGCGGAGCATCGCGTCACTATGATGGTCTCTCCGGGGTACAAGTGAATATGACGAATACCTCTAATATGCCGATCGAAGCGACAGAGATGGAATTCCCAAAGATTCTTGCTCGAAAATATGAACTCAAAAAAGATTCCGGAGGCGCAGGAGAAATGCGCGGTGGCTGCGGAATCGAGAGAGAGTTGGAAATTCTGCAGGATCATGTTTTATATACCGGCCTTGGTGATCGTCATAAGTTCCATCCGTGGGGATTAGAGGGAGGCCTCGAAGGAGGCACCGGAGGATTCTATCATGTTGAAACGGACGGCAAGATCACTAAGATGGGGCATAAGACAACCAGTAAGCCGATGAAAAAGGGCGATGTGATCCGTGTAATTACGCCGGGAGCCGGCGGATACGGAGATCCTAAAAAACGTCCGGTAGAAAAAGTCTTGAAAGATGTTGTCGAGCAGAAAGTATCAGTTGAAAAAGCAAAAGAACTGTATGGTGTTGTTATTTTGGAAACTTCGGACGGAGACTACCATGTTGACGAAAAAGCCACTGCAGCACTGCGCTGATTACAACTTAACAGGAAAGGAAGTTTTTATATGATCAAAGGAATGCAGGAAGTTACCGATGTTATGGAGCAGGTAAAAGCTCAGTTCGAAAAAGTGAATGGCGGGCTTAAGTATGTCGTTTTTGTAGCCTGTGGTGGTTCTTTCGCTTCTTCTTATCCGGCACGTTATCTTCTGAATGCTGAGAGTACCAATCTTAGTGTATTTGGATATAACAGCAATGAGTTTGTTCATGCAACGCCGAAATGCGTTGGAAAAAACAGCTTGGTGATCTGCACATCCACAAAAGCGACAGCAGAAACAGTAGAAGCTGTCAAAACAGCGAAAAAACTTGGTGCTGTTACAATTGGACTTACCGGTTATGCCGATAGCCTGACAGCTAAGACAGCCGAGTATTATATTACCTATTATCATGCAGATGAGTGGTATGAAGACGCTTCTCTGGTTCATTACAACAGCCAAGGAACAGCCCTTAAGGTCGCGTTCTGGCTTTTAAAAGAGTATGACCACTATCAGAATTATGAGAAAGCTTTGGAAGGTTTTGAAAAACTTCCCGCAATCTATGCCGCTGCGCACGAGACAATGAAACCGATCTCGGTACAGTTTGGAATGCGGTATAAAGATGATACCGTTTTCAATGTTTTAGGCAGCGGTGTTGCATGGGAAGCTGTTTATTCCGATGCGTTTTGCTTTTTCCAGGAAATGCAGACAGTACATTGTGTCCCGATCCATTCTGGAGAGTATTTTCATGGTGCATTTGAAACAACCGATGCAAATTTGGCAGTTTTGCTCCTAAAAAGCGTAGGACGTACCAGATACTTGGACGAACGGGCAGAGCGTTTTCTGGATCAGTTTTGTGGACATCATTTTGTGGTTGATGCAAAAGAATTGGGACTCGATCAGCTCGACGCTTCTGTTGCGGAATACTTTAATTCCTTGCTTCTGCATCCAGTCAGTAAGCAGTTAATTGCTGCAATGGGAGAGGTTCGGATGCACCCCATGACTTATCGCAGATATATGTGGAAATTTAATTATTAATCAGATCAGGTTATCTTTTTAGTGTTTGACTTTTTAAAGCAGGCTTCGCCTTTTTTTCTTCGGGCGGACCTGCTTTATTTGAAAAAAATAAACATATGAAATGTTGTGATTTCATATAAAACATATTATAATGATTAGCAGTGGTGATTATATTTATGTAATTTAAAAACTAGATAAAAAGGGAAGCAAATATTATGGAATTAAATTATGAGAGCATTGTGCCGCTGTATGAACAGATCATGGAGAGCATCAAGCAGGAAATGAATAGCGGAAGTCTGGCTCCACACCAAAAACTGCCAACAGAAGATGAACTAAGTACGCAGTATGGTGTAAGCCGAATTACGATCAGAAGAGCGATTGCAGAGTTGGTTAAACAGGGCCTTGTTGAAAAAAAGCAGGGAAAAGGGACTTTTGTTGCTGCACCAAAATTGCGCAAAGCGTTTAATCGCCCTGGGATGAGCTTTACGGAAATTTGTGCTGCAAATGGGATGAAGGCCAGTGCAAAAATACTCTTTTCTGGAGTGGAAATTCCTCAAAATGAACAGGTAGTCAAATGGTTGGGACTGAAACCGGGAGCCCAAGCAGTCAGAATTTTGCGTCTTCGCTATGCAGATGGTCGCCCTCTAGTGATTGAGGATAATTATTTTACTATGGAATATGCCTATTTGCTGGCAGTTGATTTAGAGCATAATTCTTTGTATCACTATCTTCGTGAGAAGAAAGGAATTGAAATTATTCCGGGTGAAGTGATCCTTCGTTTAGTCCGCGCCGATTCTAAAACGGCAAAATTGTTGGAAGTGAGCCGTGGAACCCCTATGCTCCAGATTGACAGCTGTACCCGAAAGGGAGACGGGGATGTTTTGCATACCTGTCATCAGGTAGGGTACGGTGAAGATTTCGATTTTATTGTGCGCTGAAAAAATTATTATTTTTACTATCATTGTTTGAGATCAATTTTATGCCATTTTATGCCATTGAATTTTTTATTTATCTTAGAAAATTCAATGGCTTTTTTAAACTTTTTAAAAGTTTTTAGCCCTTTTATTTTGCAAATTATGAATTTTATGATGATAAAAAGTTCAAAACGAACGAATCTTTCTATTTCAACTTTGAAAAGTAATAAAAAAAGGGCCAAGTTTTTGTGAAGATTTAAAAAACAACGGATGATTTGGATATTAATTAATTTTGTTAAAAAATTACCAAAAGATTGATAAAATAAAATGAATACTAAATATTATGCGACTAATAATTGACTTTTAAAAAAAATTGGTGTATATAATGATATATAAGATATTATATTGGAACAATATAAAAAGAGGGACAACTGATATCTTAACATTGAAATAATCAAAGTGGGAAAATGCAGGATTATAATTTTCAATTTTCTATTACTGCGGAGGGTAACGGATATGATTAGAACGATTGGAATCGGAGATAATGTCTGCGATAAATACCGGCATTTGTCGCAAATGTTTCCAGGAGGGCAGGCACTGAATTTTGCTGTTTACTGTCAAATGGAGAAACAGCAAAGTGCTTATCTGGGTGCTTTTGGGAACGATGCGGTAGCTGCGCATGTAAAACATGTTTTAGATTTATTGGGCGTGGATCGCTCTCATTGCAGAGAGTACCCGGAAGAAAATGGTTTTGCAATGGTTGATCTGAAAAATGGAGATCGGGTTTTTATTACAAGCAATAAAGGCGGTGCTTTAAGAAATCACCCATTGGTGCTCTCTCAGGAAGACCTTCAGTATCTGAATGAATTTGACATTATGCACACCAGCAATAATAGTTATATCGTCAAAGAACTGCCTAAATTGCAAAAACTAAACGGAATTTTATCTTATGATTTTTCTGGTTCGTGGAAAGATAAGGAACAGACCCAAAAAATTTGTCCTTATCTGAATGCGGCATTTCTCTCTTGTTCTTCCTTATCAAAAGAAGAAGTGCAAGACCTGGAAATTAAGATGTATGGTTGGGGCTGTGGATTGATTACTGCAACCCGTGGAGAAAAAGGCGCCATTCTTTATGATGGAAACTGCTTTTATGAAAATGTTCCGCATTTAGTGAAAGCAGTCGATACCCTTGGTGCCGGGGATTCTTTTGCAACGGGAGTGCTTCTGGTTTATGGAGAAAGCAGAAAAGAAGGGCTTTTGCAGAAAGATTCAGAAGCTTATCGTGAGATGGTGAAACAGGCAATGGAAAAAGGGGCAGAGCTGTCCGCGAAAACGTGCATGACCTATGGAGCTTTCGGATATGGAACAAAGATGGTTCCGTAATTTAGATGTTTTTATCTTCTATATCACTGGAGAAAGAAGGCGATTCGCTTGGAGAAAGAGTTATTGCAGGTAAAGGATTTGCAGATGGTATTTGAGAACAAAAAAAGATCCTTTACAGCAGTAGATAATCTGAGCTTTTCTATACAACGTGGAAAAACGCTTGGAATTGTAGGAGAAAGCGGCAGTGGAAAAACGATGGCTTCCCTTTCTGTAATGGGATTGTTGCCTAACCAGGGAAGAATCAGCGGAGGAGAGATCATTTTTGAGGGAAAAGATCTCAGAAAATGTTCGGAAGCACAAATGAATAAAATTCGCGGTTCCGAAATGTCCATGATTTTTCAGGATTCCATGATGAGCCTTGATCAGGTGTATACGGTTGGATATCAGATTTCTGAAGCAATTTTGGCACACGAAAAAGTGAGTCGGCAAGAAGCAAAAAACAGAGCCCTCTCATTGATTGGGGCGGTCGGAATCCCACACCCGGATCGAGTCTATGATTCCTATCCGTTTGAACTTTCCGGAGGAATGTGCCAGCGGATTATGATTGCGATTGCGCTTAGCTGTAATCCAAAACTCCTTTTTGCAGATGAGCCGACTACTGCACTCGATGTTACCGTACAGGCGCAGATTTTGGATTTGCTCAAAGATATGCAAAAAAAATATCAGATGGGGATTGTGCTGATCACACATGATTTAGGCGTTGTTTCAGAAATTGCAGATAATGTGATTGTGCTTTATGCCGGCCAATCTATGGAGATCGGTTCTACAGAAGTCATCATGCATAACCCCAGTCACCCTTATACTTCCGGCCTCATGAAGGCGATCCCAAAGGTCGGAGAAAAGAAGGATATGCTTTACAGTATCGACGGAATGGTACCGGATATCCGACATATGCCAAAGGGCTGCCGCTTTTGTACCAGATGCCCATTGGCAGATGATCGGTGCAGAGACGAACAGCCTCAAATGCGGGAAATCGAACCCGGACATTTTGCGCGGTGCCATAAAGCGGTTCCGCAGGCGAAAGGTGGTTGTTGAAGTTGAGTGAGGATTTATTAAAAGTATGTCATGTCAACAAAACCTTCCCAATTAAGGGCGGAATGTTTTCCAAATCCAATGGAGTTGTACATGCAGTTGATGATGTTTCATTTACGATTCACAAAGGAGAAACCTTTGGTCTCGTAGGCGAATCCGGTTGTGGGAAGAGTACGCTTTCGCGTACGATTCTTCAGCTGATCCCGGCAGACAGCGGCGAAGTGATCTTTGAGGGAAAGGATCTGAGAAAGCTTTCTAAAAATGATCTTCGTAAAGAGCGTCGGTATATGAGAATGATTTTTCAGAAACCATTCGATTCTTTAAATCCCCGGCAGACAGTGCGGGATATTATAGGAACACCAATTCGAATTCATGAAAAATGCAGTGCAGAAGAAAGAGAAAAGCAAATACTGCAGTTAATGGAAAGAGTGGGACTGCCGTCAGCTTATATTGACCGGTATCCCCATGAATTTTCCGGTGGACAAAGACAGCGTATCGGAATTGCTCGTGCGCTGGCGATGCGGCCAAAACTGATCGTCTGTGATGAACCGGTATCGGCGCTGGATGTTTCGATTCAGGCACAGATTTTAAGCCTCTTAAAAGCGCTGCAGAGAGAAGATAAATTAACTTATCTTTTTATTTCTCATAATCTTTCGGTTGTCAACCATATGTCCGACCGGATCGCGGTCATGTATCTCGGTTCTATCATGGAAACGGCAGAAGCAACGGAACTTTATCATAACCCGTTGCATCCCTATACGCAGGCACTCCTTTCTGCAATTCCGGATCCTTCCGTGCCGGATAAACCGAATCGGATTATTCTGCAGGGAGATATTCCAAGCCCGGTCAATGTGCCCCAAGGCTGCCGTTTCTGTACGCGCTGTTGGAAAGCAACGGAACGCTGCAGCAAAGAGCGTCCTCCCTTTTATCATTTAAAAGACGGACATGCAGTTGCCTGCTTTTTATATGAAAAGGAGGGAGATGTACAGTGAAAAATTTTATTCTGAGACGAATTGGAACGGCGATTGTCATGCTTTTTGCAGTCATGACAATTGTGTTTATCCTGGTACATATGATGCCAGGTGATCCGGTCTTGCAAATGCTTGGAACTGATACGAACCCCGATCCTGTTGCAGTAGAATCGTTACGTTCTCAATTAGGGCTCGATAAGCCGATTTTGCAGCAGTATGGAAGTTGGATCTTTGGAGCATTACAAGGGAACATGGGACAATCCTACAGCGAAAAGATTTCGGTTATGGCCTCTATTGGGACACGGCTTCCCCGTACGTTGGAACTTGCATTTGTTGCAATGATTTTAGCTTGTATCATTGGTCTGCCGCTCGGTGTACTTTCCGCACAAAAGAGAGGCAAAATTTCAGATTTGATTATGACAACCGGAGCTTCCCTTGGAACTTCGATTCCGGTTTACGTCCTTGGTTATCTATTTATTATTGTTTTCAGTTTGGATATCTTCCATTTTGGTTTTGCAATGCCCTCCAGTGGATATACGGATATTTCAAAAAATGCAGGAGCACATTTTTTAAGATTGATTTTGCCGGCACTTACGCTGGCGCTGGGAATTGCGGCCTCGATTATGAGAATGACACGATCTTCTGTTTTGGAAGCCTTATCGAGTGAGTCTGTAAGAGCACTTCGTGCAAAAGGATTAAAGGAGCACATCGTTATTTCTCGCCACGTTGTGAGAAATGCTTTTATTCCGGTTATCACAGAAATCGGATTACAGATGGGAAACTTGATCGGCGGAACAGTCCTCTGTGAAAATGTATTCAATTGGCCAGGCTTGTCTACACTGTTGGTCAAATCAATTAATGCACGTGATTATCCGCTGATTGAGGGTTGTGTACTGGTGATGTCAGCAATCTTTATTCTGACGAATGCTCTTGTGGATATTCTCTATGGATTATTAGATCCGAGAGTACGGTAAAGGGGGTTATCTGATGAATACAATAAAACGATGTCTTCAAAATAAAAAATTTGTTTTTAGTCTGATTATCCTGCTGCCGATGATCTTTATTGCACTGTTCGGATCTTCTATTGCACCTCATGATCCATTGGAGATGCATACTACTAATACGCTGGCAGCCGCCAGTGTACAATTTCCGATGGGGACAGATGAATATGGACGCTGCATTTTTTCCCGCTTGCTCTATGGAATTCGACCTTCGCTTACCGTTTCGCTGGTAGGAACTTTAGGAGCGTTTCTGATCGGCTCCTTTTGTGGACTGGTTGCAGGTTATATTGGCGGAAAAGCTGGGAATGCTATTATGCGTACGGTTGAAACCATTCTATGTTTTCCGGCAATCCTGCTGGCAATGATGGTGGTTTGTCTTTTCGGAGCGGGTGTTCGAAATCTGACGATTGTGGTGGTAATTTTATATATCCCGCATTTTGCACGTATTGCCAATTCGTCTACGATTAAAGTTAAAAAAATGGAATATGTCGAAAATGATATTTCCGTCGGCCAAACAACCCCTAAAATATTGATTGGAACGATTTTTCGAAATATTTTTTCTCCTTTAATTATTCAGATCAGTCTAACAATTTCCAGTGCCATTCTTTTGGAATCTGGGCTGAGTTTCCTGGGTTTGGGCGTACAGCCGCCGGAACCCTCCTGGGGACAAATGATCGGAGACGCAAAAGCATATTTGAGTGTGAATATGATGTATATGCTCTGGCCTGCACTTTTTCTTTGTCTTACAATTCTTGCGGTTAATCTGATGGGTGATGCCCTGCGTGATATTTTTGATCCGAAGCTGCAAGACAGTTTTTGATCGTAAAATACAAAAGCAAAAAATACGGCAATTATGAAAAAGGAGGAATCAAAAAATGAAGAGTAAGTTATGGGTGAAATTGGCAGCAGGTGTGCTGTCAGCAGCAATGGTGATCTCTATGGGCGGCTGCGGAAGCAGCACTAGTTCCGGGACTGCTTCCGGAGCGGGTAGTTCCGCGGCGGCGGCAAACAAAGCAGATTCTCTTACAATTGGGTTGAGCGCAGACCCTTCCACATTGGAACCAATGGTTCAGTCCGGACAGGCAGTGCGGTTAATTAAAATGTGTATGTACCGCGGCCTCCTGGCTTATGAATCAGATGGAAGTATTGGAAATGAAATTGCAGAGTCTTATGAAGTAGCGGATGATAATGTTACTTATACGTTCCATATCCGCCCGAATGCAAAATTCCAGGATGGCAGTGATATCACGGCGGAGGATGTTAAATTCTCCTTTGAGCGTCAGCTTGATGCATCGGTATCTGCTACTTTCCGGAGTGATTTTGCCAATATGCTGGATCATATTGATGTAGTGGACACAAAAACAGTTAAGTTTGTGCTCAAACAGCCTTGTGCTCCATTTATTGACTATTTGACACTTCCTGAAGCGGTAATTGTGTCAAAAGCATGGTGCAATTCTCACAACAATGATTTGAATGCAAATCCTATGGGTAGTGGTCCTTATACGCTGGGATCATGGGATAAAGGCCGTCAGATTACGTTGAAAGCATTCGACGGCTTCTATAAAGCAGGAAAGCCGGAAACAAAAGAACTGGATTTTGTTGTTACAACCGACAATACTACTCGTGTAAACTCCTTAAAGAGTGGAGAAGCGGACTTGATTGACTATGTAGGTGCAAATGATGCAACTGCATTGGAAAAGGACAGCAACTATACAGTAGATGTTTCTGAAGGACCGTTTATGTGTCTGCAGATCAACTGCACAAAGGGACCTCTTGCAGATCCAAAGGTTCGCCAGGCAATCGCCTATGCAGTTAACCGTCAGGGCGTTATCGATACCGCATTTATGGGCCGCGGTACTGCAATGTATGGTTTTCCGACAATTGACGGACAAAACGGATACGACGGAAAATATGATAACTATTTCCAGTATAATCCTGATAAAGCAAAAGAGCTTTTGAAAGAAGCAGGATATGCAAACGGATTTGATGTGAAGATTCTTTCAACTTCTACCTATGATTTCCATAAGCAGACAGCACTGGTTGTTCAGGATAGCCTGAAAGCGATTGGAATCAATGCAGAAGTAGAACTGCCTGACTGGTCTACTCGTATTCAGCGTTCTAACACCGGAGATTATGATATCCTGGTCAGCGGAACAGCTGGTAATATCGTCGATATGGATTGGTGCACAAACTATTTCCAGAGCGGAGATACTCGTATGAACAGTGCTCCTGGATTTAGCGATGCAACAGTTGATTCACTTCTGAAGCAAGGACGCGAGACACTGGATTCTACAAAGCGTGCAGCAATTTACGATCAGTTCCGCGAGAAAATCTTGGAACTCTCTCCGTTCGTATTTATTAATTATCGTGAGCAAATTTTCGCAACCTCCGCAGATGTAAAGGGCTTTGTCAATCTTCCTGGCATTCTGACTTATAACTCTGGAATTACGCTGGAAGATACCTATAAGGCCGCATAATTAGATTTTAAGACTCATTATTCTTCTAGTTTTTCTTTTAGAGTCCATTCAATGGACAAGGGAGACAGTCTCTTTATGAGATTGCCTCCCTTGTCTTATATTTTTTGCACTAAATTTATTTTTGAAAGGTTATGAAATCAGGCCAAGCCGTTTTCCCTCAGATGTCGCAGCTAACCGTGAAGAAACACCAAGCTTTCCGTAGATACTGATCAAATGTGTTTTTACAGTGGAAAGCGAAATACAGAGATCCTGTGCAATTTGTTGGTTCGTTTTTCCTTGCGCAAGCTCAGTGAGCACTTCTGTTTCGCGGGAGCTGAGTAAGCCCTTTTCCGTTTTGGGTGTATCATTAGAACAAATCCGCATCGCGTCACGGACAAAAATCCGTTCCGGTTCGCTTATTTTGTCGAAGAGTGCTGCGGTAAAGTTATCCCAAAGTGGGGTTACTGTGTCTCGATCCACATAAAACGGTTGAAGGATGCGGTTCTCCCACGCATAGTAAATCGCTTCGCGCAGCAGATTGTTTTGCTGCCGTCGTCCGGCGGGCGTAGAGGAGTCGGTCGTGTGCAAAAGGAGCAAGTCTGCTTCTACAAGGCGCAGAGAGTTTCCATTTTCCCGAGAAAAGGCAAGAACACTTTTAATGATCGCTTTTGCTTTTTCGGGGTTTCCACCCTGCAGATACAGCCTTGCACATAGAAGCTCAAAAGAGAGACTGGGAGAAATGCTTTTGGTTGGGTATGATTCAAATTCTGCCAAAATTTGTTTTTTTAGTTCAGGCTGCATGTAACCCGAAAGATTCAGCTCTGCCATCAAACGGTCAGCCCAATGAATAACATTGCTGGATTTTATGATTTGCAGAATCAGTTTTGCACCTTCTTCTGTTTCGCCGCGGAGCATATGGTATTCCGCCAGATTGTAGTCAAAACTGCAAAGAATCATATTGTCAGGCATTGCTGAGTTTGTGACCATTGCACGGGCGGCCTCTAAATTCTCAAAGGCCTTGTCAAGTTCCATGCGCTTAAGGTAGACTCCGGTAATGCCAATGTGATAGTCATATTCCTGCATAAACAAAGAAACTTCACTTTCTTGGATTCCCTGAATTCTTTTATAATTGTCAAGTGCGTCGTTCAGATGGCCGGTTTCTTCGTTTAGCTGTGCTTTTAAAGCATAAATATAATAGCGAAATTCGAGAGAGTCCGAGCAGGTTTTCTCGGCATTTTCCGCAAACTCTTTCGCCGCCTTATATTGCCGATCCATAATCATCAGATTGGAGATGCCTAGCTGGATAAAGGCAGCGGTTTCTTTGCGCATTCCGTATTCTTTAAAATCTGAAAGTGAAAATGCGCGGGGAAGAACAGAAGGGCCTCTCTTTGAAAGCAAATTGTACGCATACTGAAGTATTTTGCAAAATGGAGTGCCTTTCCAGCTTTCAATCGCGGATTTGCACACCTGATCGAACTTTTCCATGTTGCCGATATCGACGTAATAAAACATTCCACGTGCAGCGAGGTCGATGCTTTTTGCGACAATATCAATCGGAATTTGGCTGATGTATTCGCCGGATTCGGTGTTAATTGACATTTCTAAAATATTCTGTGTTGCCCCATCATAATCCTTTGCCTGTAAGAAAAGTCTTGCCGCTTCGCCGAAATCCCTTTCCTCGGCAAAACAGTCAGCAGCCTTACCGAGAATTCCTTTTTGTTCCTGTTCCGGCAGCGCTGAAAATTGTTGCCGGAGATACTCACCAAGGATATTGTGGTAACGGTAAATTCCTTTTTCTTCATCAATGCAGATAACAAAAAGATTTTTGTCGAGCAAGTCTTCCATCATGGAGTCAAAGTCGAGCGATCCGAAAAGTACAGAGCAGATTTTTTGATCAAACC
>ENA-UOOK01002784-UOOK01002784.1-fermentation-metagenome-genome-assembly--contig:-NODE-2784-length-20824-cov-35.107901_pt1 | contig 20824 bp, 20 predicted proteins | sample MGYA00245777_ERZ724023 | MGnify/ENA primary metagenome ERZ724023 (study PRJEB28704, sample SAMN03018312) | fermentation metagenome | biome: anthropogenic terrestrial biome; feature: soil...
TCTTTCAAAATTTGTCGGCTCCGGCAATCCTGCTCGCCTGCCTTGTGTTCACGCTGACCGCTCCCTTATACATTTGGACTATCCTTGGCATGTAGCAACAAGGAACAGACTGACCTCATTTGCTGTGAAGTCAGCCTGTTCTTTGAATTGATTGCAGGTTCCCATTTTGCTCATTAGGCTCATCTTCAAGACTTAATAAGCGAATACATTTTCATGTCGATAATTTGCCCGTTTTTAACGGCATTACTTCTCAGGACACCTTCAAACATAAAACCGCTTTTTTCAAGAATTCGACACGAAGCAATATTGTAAGCAAAGGGCTCTGCAAAAATCCTAACAATATCGGTATGTTCAAAAATGTATTTACAGGTTTGCTTGACGGCGCTGGTTCCAATCCCTTGCCCCCAAAAAGCCTCTGCAATATAATATCCCATTTCAGCGGTTTGAGCGTGGATGTTATCTTTGCGAAACACTCCGATGCTTCCAATCACTTTATCATCAATAGTGATTGCAAAGGCATAGGTTGTATTTTTATCAGCTTGGAGCATTGCATTGATGAAATCCTTAGCATCTCTTTCTGTATATGGATATGGCAATCCATCCCTCAAATTATCGTGAATATGCTTGTTATTCAAAGCTGCTGCAAGGTCAGCCGTATCTTCTATTTTCCACTTTCGAATATAAGGCTCCACAAAATGTCCTCCTATGCGTCTAAATGTAAAAACCGCGAAATTCAACTTCCTATTGAATGTTATTATACCATATATTGCTGTAAGCTTCCACTATCCATATGCAAGTATTGCCTGGACTATCCTTGGCATATAGGAACAAGGAACAGGCTGACTTCCTTGTTGTGGAGTCAGCCTATTCCTCGAACAGATTTCAGATTCCAGCCATGTTAAAAATCTTATAATTAAAACGGATACACAATACAGGCAATTAGTGTTACCAGCCATGCAAATGCAAAACAAATGGTTGCATTCGACATTTGCTTTTCCCTTTTTGTGAGGTCATGTATGTATGGCGATCTTTCTCTGGACTGAGCACTACAAGGAAAAAGCAACGGTATGAAGATTATCATAAATGAATAGCCACCGATAGCTACCGCTGAAATCGTAAATAGGCTAAGTGGCAATACTTTTAATACGCATAGACAATTCCAAATGACTCCTGCTACAAAAAGCAACAGCATAAGAATTAGTTTTGCTTTGATTTTCATTTGTCGACTCCTATTGTTATGATAATTAACAATTTAATTTACTTAACAAATATTTACTGGGAAGGTTGCCTTGTGAAAATAAAAAAATTTCAAGCTTTGGCAGTGATTTGTATAATAGTGGGAATAATGATCGCCATACAATATAGAGCTAATCTACATAGTAAAGCTTATATATCATATAAACAATGGTCAAATATTAAAACGGAAATTAACAATTTAGATAAGCAGAATCAAGATCTAGCAAAAGAAATAATTTTATTAAGAAATAAATTGGCCCGGGATAACTCGCAGAGGATAGATAAAGAATTAAAAACCAGATTAGACGAGGCTAATATATTAGCTGGCTTTACTCCCGTTGGGGGAGCAGGAATAATAGTGATGCTGGATGATAATCCGGACCTTATGTTAGAAAAATCGGATATTAATAGTTTTATTATTCACGATATTAACCTGTTGCTGGTGATAAATCAGCTTAAAGCGGCGGGTGCGGAAGCAATAAGTGTGAATTCTGAGCGTATTGTAGTCAATAGTGAGGTCCGCTGTGCCGGACCCACTATTTTAGTGAATCTTAATCGCGTTGCTCCACCTTTTGAAATTAAAGCTATTGGGGATCCGGAAAAGCTTGAAAGTGCCCTTTTATCGAAAGAAGGTGAATTGGAAGCTCTGCGGCTTATGGGTATTAGGGTTAACATGCAAAAGACCAATAAAGTCGAAATACCAGCTTATAATGGTATGCCTAATTTCCGGTATTCTCATAGTAAATAATATGGGGAGGTCTGCGTTTTGTGGTTAATAATTGTCTTGGGTTTAGCAATTGGGGTAATCATTGGATCTAATTTACCATTAATTATACCGGTTTATTTTGCTAAATACCTTTCCATTGCCATACTGGCTGGTCTGGACACTATTTTTGGCGGGGCCAGAGCTTATCTGGATAAAGAATTCGATGACTTAGTGTTAATAACCGGTTTCATTTTTAATTCTTTATTAGCAGCCGGGCTGGCTTATATTGGTGATCAACTGGGGGTAGCTCTATATGTCGCGGCTATTTTTGTTTTTGGAGTCAGATTATTCAATAATTTAGCGATCATCAGACGAAATATTATTAAAAGACCAGGGGAAGGCTATGCTGCCCATTGATGCCTTAGAAGGGAAAACAGTTATTTGAGGAGAAGGTAATATGAGGAAAGACTATATAGCGATGGCTTCCGTCTGTATAATATTAGGAATAATGTGTTCTATACAATTTAAATCACATTACACTAATGTTAATTATTTGTCTGCTAATCAGTGGTCAGAATTAACGCTTCAGAAAGATCACCTGCAGAGCCAGCATGATGCATTGCTTCACGAAAAGGCCTCTTTGCAGAATCAACTGGTCTCTACCAGTGCCAAAGAACAGGATATGATCCAGCAGGAATTATTGGACAAGTCTAATATCGGGGCAGGCTTAACTCTAGTTACCGGCACTGGGCTTATAGTCAAACTTGATAATAATGAAAACCCTGAGGGCTTTACTATTCAGTATTGGAATCTAGCTATTCTAATAAATGAATTGAAGTCTGCCGGTGCTGAGGCCATAAGTATAAATGGACAACGTATTGTGGCTACTAGTGCAGTTTCAACTGATGGGCAAACGATAATCGTCAATAATAATTCTATTAACCCGCCTTATATAATTCAAAGCATTGGCAATCCGCAAATCCTGGAAAGCTCATTGCGAATCAGGGGAGGCGAGATAAATGCTCTGGCCTTGAACGGTATTAAAGTTACTATACAAACAAGCAATGATATTGAAATACCGGCGTTTCAGGGTTCAACTAAATATCATTATGCCCAGCCGCTTGATGTACTATCAAAAAATATATAGTAATAATACCCCTGATTACAGCCAAGTCCTGCCAAACATATATGCTACACATTTCATACATTTATGCTACAACGGCTGTAGCACTATGTTGCTTGCACTAATAACCACAATTATAGCCCGATGCTATCAGATCCATCATTATTACTCCCTTTTCCCGCAATACGGGGATTATACCGCCTTAACAATGAGATTTCTGCAAATGGCATGCAATTTGCAAAGATAAGGGGGAGCAGGTAAGACAAGGAAACTCTACCTTACCAGGCAGTATGGCAATAACAATTGTGAAAGGGGTTTTAATGATGGAAAGATCTTTAAAAGGAAAAGTAGCCTTGGTTACCGGAGGCGGAACAGGTATCGGCAAGGGCGTAGTTGAGGCTCTGGTAGGCAGGGGCATGGACAAGATCGCTATTGCTGCCGCCGATTTCGTGGATCTCGCGGCCAACCAGTACAAAACTAAGAATATCGGGGGTTACACTGCCGCCCAAAACGTGTGCGCAGATTTGAAGAAAAAAGGTGTAGATGCTATAGCTATTGATACTGATGTAACCAAACCGGTCAGTGTTAAAAATATGGTTAAAGAGACTTTGGATCACTTTGGTAAAATTGATTACCTGATTCATGTGGCCGGACTCATTACCTGCAAACCGGTAGTAGATCTGACCGAAGAAGATTGGGATTCAGTGGTAAACACCAATGCCAAGGGTACTTTCCTGGTCGACCAAGCAGTGATTGAGCCAATGAAAAAACAGGGCGACGGCAGAATCATAAACTTCTCCTCCATCGCCGGAAAAGCCGGTTATGCCAACCTGGCCCACTATTGTGCCTCCAAGTTTGCCGTAATCGGTTTTACTATTTCCCTGGCCAAAGAATTACTGCACGATGGTATAACCGTAAATTCTGTAGCCCCTGGTATTGTCCCGACTCAAATGTGGATAGATCTGGCTGAATCTCTGCGGCTGCCTGGTGAGACCCGGGAAGAAAGCTACAAACGTAATGTAGAAGCAATGATTCCTCAAGGCATAGATCAAACTCCCGAAGATATGGCAGCAGCAGTATTGTTCTTTATTGATAATCCCCATGTTACCGGTCAGACTATTAATGTTGACGGCGGGTGCTGCTGTTAAGTCAGGTTCTATAATTTATCATACTCAGCTTTCTCAGCTTGGGGGAATCCCGGCTCCTATCCGGGAGTTCCCCTTTTAATACATAATTGTTGTCCTCTAAAGTCTTTATTAGTTTACAGCAGGGGCGGTAAATCTGACCAGGATACTTATTCTTCATATGCAGTGATTAAAAGAACTCAATAGTTAATGTTGTATTGCCGCATTTTTCTGTAAAGAGTACTGCGGGAAATACTCAGCTCTCGGGCGACCCGGCTGATGTTCCCTCCATGCTCCAGCAACAGATTAATAATTCTCTGTTTTTCTTTTTCCCAAAAAATTTGCCGGCGTTTTTCCCTGTCGCTTAAAGCTTCATTTTCAATTGATTCTATTAACTGCATTAATGGGTCACATTTGAAATTCAGTATTGAATCGGGCAAGTGTTCCAGCCGGACCGACTCGCCGTCGTTGATACTGATTATCCTTTCCACCACATTTTGCAATTCCCGGACATTCCCGGGCCAATCATACTGTTTAAGCAGCTTCATTACATCAGGTGGAACATATTTGATCTGGCTGTGCCATTCCTGCCCGATAGAATTCAGCATGTGATTAAAAAGCAAGGGAATATCATCCCGCCGCTTTCGTAAGGGCGGAATCCTGATGGACACTACATTGAGCCTGTAATACAGGTCCTCGCGGAAATTTCCCTTTTCCACTTCTTCCCGGAGGTCTTTATTAGTAGCGCATATGATCCTTACATCCACCGGAATAATCTTATCGTCGCCTATACGGGTAACACTGTGTTCCTCCAGAACTCGCAGCAAAGCAACCTGCTGATCAAGAGGCATGTCCCCTATCTCATCCAAAAATAGCGTTCCCCCGGAAGAAAGTTCAAATTTCCCCGGTCTTCCTCCGCGTTTAGCCCCGGTAAAAGCACCTTCCCCATAACCAAACAATTCGCTGGCGATCAGTTCCCGCGGGATAGCTCCGCAATTAATCGCTACAAAGGGCCCGTTATTCCTGGTACTCTGATTGTGAATAGCCTGGGCAAAAACTTCTTTGCCGGTCCCGCTTTCCCCTTCCAGCAATATATTTGATTTACCGCCGGCGGCCAATGAGGCCAGGTGAATAGATTTCAGCAATTCCGGACTCTGACCTATAATATCCGAAAACCGGAAGGAGGCCTGAGAACCGCTGAAGCGGTTTATCAATTTTTGGATTTTCTCCATTGGGCGTATCAGAATAACTCCGCCCGAAAACGCTCCCTGATCATCTACTATCGGGGTCCCGGAGGAGAGGCAATGGACCCGTCCCGCATCAGTATCGACCAGAACTTCAATATCATTGTAAACTTCATGCCGTTCCAGCAACCTGACGGCACAAGGCGACTTGTTTCCCACCAGATCCAGGATCGACTTGTCAAGCATTTCCGCGGCGGTTTTGCCAAAAATCTGTTCAACAATGATATTAACTTTTTTCACCGTTCCCGCTTCATCAACCACTACGACTCCATCGGAAACCGTATTAAAGATATTATTTAACCAGTTATTAGATAAAACCAATTCCAGGTTGCGTTCCTGCAGTTTGAACTTTTGGTAGGCGATCCGGGAAAAGGTATTGGCTACTGAATATAGCACCCGCGCTACTGCTTGGATATTCTCCTCAGGCATAACCGGAATTTTTTTAGCGGCAGCCACATATTCATCAGGATCAATTCCCATTTCCAGCGCTATGCGGCGTAACTTCTGCTCGTCCGGAGGTCGGGTTAAAACCTGTCCGCCAAATATGGCTCCTATCTGCTTACCTTCCAGCATTATAGGCGCGGCAAAATCAACCAGACCTGCATGGCACTCATAAACTGCGGGTTTTCCCGTTCGCGCCGCTTTTTCCCCACCCCGCATTTCACATTGCCGGCACCGATTTAGTCCTAATTTCGTAGTCCGGATCATATTCATACATAATTCGGAAAAATAACTGGGGCGGGTCAAAGCATTGCCTTCTGTATCCTCGGTCAGACTAGCTACACCAACACACAAAGCGAAGTTATCCTGAAACTCTTGTAGAAATTTAAGATCAATCAAGTCTTTTAGTTCCACAATAATTCACCTTCCTACTCGTACAGGACCTTATGTATCTAACTTATCTCAACCGGGATATATATTAAGTATATTTTGCTTGTACCCTTAAAAAAACGTTATAAATAAGTATAAATATAAAGAAAGCGGCTTAAGAGTGCTGTTAAGATTGAAGAAATGTTGCTTTGAAGATGAAAATGAAATATTCAATGATATTGGAACAATTGTTTAAGCTGGGGTTATCCTGCAACCTAAACAAGCTATTTTATTTTACGCTTATCGGATTTGGTCATTTCTAAAACCTGGATTTGTATATCATGCTTTTCAATTTTATTTTCAATACGTTCCAGGGCGGCCAAAACTCGGTTGTTGACGTCTGCTTGTACCGACTGGAAGTCCCATAAACCCTTGATATGTTCAGTAAGCTGATTTTCCATCCGGGCCTGAGATTGGCTCAGTTTAGTTAGACTTTCCTCAACCGTATCCAAACGCGAATTAGCGGTTGACAGGCCTTTTCCCAGAACGTCTAAGCGCGAATTAGTGGCGGTCTGGCCTTTCTCCAGAACATCCAAGCGTGAGTTAGTAGCGGCTTGGCCCTGTTGCAGTTCAATCTGACCTTTCTCCAGAACATCCAAGCGTGAGTTAGCAGCGGCCATGCCTTTTTGCAGTTCAGTCTGGCCCTGTTGTAGTTCGGTCTGGCCCTTCTCCAGAACGTCTAAGCGTGAGTTAGTGGCGGCTTGGCCTTTTTCGAGATTGGACTGACCTTGTTTGAGAGATTTAATATCTGAATGCATGGACTCAAGGATGCCGAGGATTTTTTCTTCGTTTTTCATTGGGCCCTACTCCTTCATTGTGAGGTTAAAATTATCATATCACAAAAATTAACATTATTTATGTCCTTATTTTCAGGAGAGCTTTTTTATTTTTAAGTGCTTTCATATTGGCTGTGTAATGGGTGACGCCGGATTGCTGAAAGGGCCCTTGCCAATTTACTGGTCAATGCGGTTGTACATAATCCGGCGGGCACATCAATTGTAGTGCAGATACGCCAAAATAAACATGCCGAAGTACCTACGGGTTCTCCAGCTTTAATCGGATAATCAGATCAGCCCTCGTTATTCATTTTTGCAATCTCAGGATACTCTGATAATAGTTTTTCATTAGCTGTTTCTAATCGTTGACAATACTTGGCATAAGAATCACTTAACTTTTTCATTGCCGGGATAAAAATATCATAGTATCCACTGGTATTATTAAACTCTTTAAGCATTTCTTGAATTTTGCAAGCAGGAGAATCCTTATATTCATCAGACTTTTTATGTTCAAGATACCATGTCAGCATTTCCTTATTTTCAGATAAAAACTGTTCAGGTTCTTCAATGGCCCTCTTGGTTTGTTCATTCATCTCCCGGATATTTTCCGTGCTGATGTGCTGAGTGCCTTCAATCAGAAAATCCTGCAACTCTTTGGGAAAAGTCAGCGCCGGGACTTCATCAAGAAATTCCCTGATTTCTTGGTAAGCAGCTTTTTGTTGGGGTGTTGCAATCGGTTCATTCAAAAATCGGGCAAAATGCAAACAAATAAAACGGCCGTAATATCCGGGAAAAGCCTCCAACAGCATATCCGTAACCGTTTGATTTTGTTCCATGGCATTCAACGCCGTTTCTACTTCTGCAAAACTCTTGCCGATACTGAGTTGGTCAAGCATTGCTTGTTTGGCTTTTTCCCTTTGCACAGACAATTCTTTGCGCACTGATATTTTTTGTAAAATATCCCCTTTTTCATCTGCGAGTATGGCTTTAATATCCTCGGTACCAAGTCCGATTTTACGGAAAACAGAAATTTTCTTTAAAAGCGCCGCATCATTTTCACTGAAATATCTGTACCCATTTTCCAAAGTTTCAGGAAAAACCAATCCTTGATTGATATAGTATTCAATTGCTTTTTTGGTCAAATTGGTTGCCTTGCTTACTTCGTTAATTAACATTTTATCACCTCGAACCAATCATAAACTAACCCCCAGGGTGACAGTCAATAGGCTTACAAGAGAAAAACGGGGGGCTGCGATAAAAAGAGGCTAAAAAAGTACATTATTCTTATCAAGGCCAAAGTGCCGATTGGCGTGGAGAAATAGATGTGGCCATAAAATTGTGCTTTTGTCGCCAATGTACCCCTCCTCTAATCCAAATGCCTGATTATAGCCGTATTTCTACCTATATCATTCCTAATCATCTTTAAATCGTGATTAAACACTATATTACCATGTATTAGGGCTGGATACCGAAATTGACAGTTGATTATTTTATATGTAAATTATTATAGGTAGTAATAAATATTTTATGTGTGGGTGCCGAAGTCTTTGAAGACGCGGGGGAACCATTTTTTTGGGGCGAATTTCTATCTTAATTATAAGGATGGAATAGGGTCAACCCGGATCCGAGTCCGACAGCTAACCTCGCAGGCGATATGGGTTTTTTGTTTCTATCAATAAGAAACTTAAAAAATTACCGCAATTTAATCGTCTACCTTTATGCCTATCCCAGGCATTATTATTTTATTTATGGTTCCTTCCTGCTTCACCGCAAAGCATCTGCCGGTGAGGAGGTTTCATTTCTATGTCTATAATTAAACATCTCTTACAGCGCTTCCGATCGGTAAGACTGGGGTTGGTTGCTGTTCTTCTGGTTGCTCTGCTGGTGACCGGATGTGGGGGGAATGACGGGAGTAACAAAAATGCCGGTTCGGATAAGCCCGTGCTAACCTTTGCTGATGTCAGCTGGGACAGTGTACAAGTTCATAACCGTATAGCCGGGTTTATTATTGAACATGGGTACGGCTATCCGGAATGCCAGTATACTTTTGGCGATTCCCTGCCGTTATTACAGGGCCTTAGTAAAGGCAGCATTGATATCTATATGGAAGTTTGGGCCGATAATTACCGGGATGCATGGGAAGAGATCCTGGCTAACGGCACGGTTAAAAAACTGGGAACTAATTTCCCCGATGCCCCCCAGGGGTGGTATGTTCCTACTTATATGATTGAAGGTGATGCGGAACGTGGTATAAAACCGCTGGCCCCTGATCTTAAATCAGTAAATGATTTAGCCCGGTATGGGGAACTTTTCGCCGACCCCGAAGTTCCCAATAAAGGCCGTTTCCATAATAGCCCTCCCGGATGGAAAGTGACTGATTACAACCAGGCTAAAATTAACGCTTATGGTCTGGATAAGACTTTCAATGTCTTTAGTACCGGATCTGAAGCTGCTCTAACCACTTCAATGGTCTCAGCTTATGAAAAGGGTAAACCCTGGTTGGGATATTACTGGGAACCCACCTGGGTTATGGGTAAATTGAGTATGACCTTGCTGGAAGAGCCCGAATATGACCAGTCTGCGTGGAATGAGAATAGGGGCTGTGCCTATCCTGATGCCGAAGTGCTGATTGGTATCAACAGTAAATTGGAAGAGAATGCACCTGAAATAATAGCCTTTCTTAAGAACTATGCCACCACCTTGGAACACAACAATGATTTTCTTGCCTATATGAGTGATAACGATGGTAAGGCAGATGCGGCGGCTGTTTATTTCTTAAAAAAATATCCCGATGTATGGAAGTCCTGGATCCCAGCCGATGTGGGCGCAAAGGTTGCTGAAGCATTGGAAGAGGTGAAATAACTATGGCAAACGATCCCTATCTGCTGGAAGTGGAAAACATCTGGAAAGTATTTGCGGAAAAAGATAGTGTTCTGCACATGGAGGATTATTTATCCGGCAAGGACGATGTAAGCGGTCAGGTAGTGGCTGTGCGCGATGTTTCATTTAAACTGAAACAGGGTGAAGTTTATGTTATCATGGGGCTTTCCGGTAGTGGTAAGTCTACCCTGATTCGCTGTCTTTTACGATTGATTGAACCTGATCATGGTCATGTACGGGTAAAAGGCCAGGATGTAATGGCTATGGGCTTAAAGGAACTTACCGAATTCCGTCGTACCCAGGTAGCTATGGTTTTTCAGCACTATGGACTACTGCCTCATCGCACCATCTTGGAGAACGTAGCTTTTGGCCTTAAACTGCAGGGAGTAAAGCATAAGGAAAGGGAAAAGCAGGCCCAGGAGGTTTTAGAAAAAGTAGGCTTACTGAAGTGGGCCCGTCATTATCCGGAGCATCTTTCCGGGGGTATGCAGCAAAGGGTAGGAATAGCCCGGGCGCTGGTACAGGATGCCGATCTGCTTCTGCTGGATGAGCCCTTCAGTGGCTTGGACCCCTTGATTCGCGGGGAAATGCAGGATGAACTCTTACGCCTGCAGGCAGAGCTGCAAAAAACCATGATTTTTGTTACCCATGATCTGAATGAGGCCTTGCGTCTGGGAAATCGTATGGCCGTGATGAAGCAGGGCATATTTGTTCAGGAGGGAACTCCCCATGATATTGTAATGAATCCGGCGGATGAATATGTCCAGCGCTTTGTTCAAAACGAAAGACAGGTATATTTGTTAACTGAGACGACTGAAGGGAAGAGTAAGGTAAGCCATGTGACTCCGCTTATAGGCGGTAAAAAAGAAAAAATAGCAGCCGGCTCGGGGAGGTGAGTATTTTGTTTCCCCCACAATTTCATTTTCATGTCGCACCTTATGTAAAAGAATTTGTAGACTGGCTTAACCTTACCTGCGGCCCGGCCTTTGACGCTTTTACCAATGCTACGCGGACCCTGATTTTAAATATTGATGCGGTTCTGCTGGGTATTCCCTGGTGGATGTGGATTATACTTGTAACTTTACTGGCCTGGCGTTTAACCAATAATGTGATAAAGACCGTATTGCCTGGAGTACTGTTATTCACGGTGGGTATGTTTGGCCTCTGGTCTATTGCCATGGAAACCCTTTCCTTAGTTATAGTATCAGTGTTCCTATCCCTGTTGGTGGGCATTCCGGCAGGGATAGCCATGGGGGTTTCCGACCGGGTTAATGCAGCTTTAACCCCACTGCTGGACGCTATGCAGACCATGCCCAGTTTTGTCTACTTGATTCCGGCCATGATGCTTTTTGACCTGGGAAAGGTACCTGCCATTGTGGCTACCTTTATTTATGCGGTACCTCCGGTGCAGCGTCTGACCAGTTTGGGAATCAGGCAGGTTTCGCCATCTATTCAGGAGGCTGCCATAGCTTTTGGAGCTACTCCCTGGCAATTAATGCGGGAGGTTCGTTTTCCCCTGGCCTTGCCTTCGATTTTAGCCGGAGTTAATCAGACTACCATGATGGCTTTGTCCATGGTTGTTGTCTGTGCCATGGTAGCAGCCGGAGGATTAGGTGAAGAAGTTTTGCTGGCAGTGAACCGTATTGATGTAGGTCGTGGTTTTGAAGCTGGTTGGGCTATAGTAGTACTGGCTATAATAATTGACCGCTTAAGCCAGGGTTCAGTAAACAAAAGGGAAAGTCTTCGATAAAATAGGGAAAGCAAAATCATTACCTGCCCGGGCCTTTTGGTTGTCAATGGTATCCTAAAACATCCCCCCGGGGTTATGGTATGGTTCTGTCTCCCGCCAATTTCGTCTGGGGCTACCAGTGTTCTTCGTAGTCATATGAAAAAGGGATATTCAGACCGGAGCCGAATAATGAAAAGATAAGCAAAGCAAAATAATTATATGACGAGGTGTTCGATATGTTAACCGTGCGCAGGCATGCGCTTGATTATGATCCCCGGAAAAAGAATCCCGGGGCTCCCATAAAGGTGAGCCTGATTCAGGAGCAATATCCTGAACAGCTCATCGGCCGGCGGGCCGGGGAAGGCATTTATGTGGGCAGAATCAATCTGAACGAAAATCCCCGGGAATATCGCAGCGCCGTCCAGACCATGATCGGGCGCATCCCGGCCGAAAGTGACCTGGCGGTTATTTCCGAACATCCCGGCAATACGGCTGCGCTGGATTTATTCCAGCAGCAGGCCGATGAGCAAAAACAACTTATCATCGCCCGGCTGGGCTATTATCTGCATGACAACAGCGGTAGGATAACCAATTCCATAGCGGTGATCACTCCCGGACATCCACCGGTTTTTGCGGACCAGATTTCCTTTTCCACCGAAGACTTGAAATTCCACGCCCAGGGCAGCCTCCACCGCGGGGAGGAAATCCAGGTGCTGACCACCCCGCTGGGCAATATCGGGGTTATCAGCTGCCACGACTATACCAATGCGGACATCCTCAAAAAGATATTTGCCTATGACATTGAAATGCTGGTAGTTTCTTCTTTCAACCCCGCCACCCGTTTGTTCATGCAGTATGCTCTGGCTGATATCCATCGCTTTTCCTGCTTCGTCATCATCTCCAATATAGCCAATTACGGTGGGAGCGGCGTTTTCGCGCCTTTCCGCTACAACGGGCCCAAGCGGGCTTCTTTGAGCCTGGGCGGAGCCCTGGCCTATACCCAGGGGGAAACCAGGACCTACCTGGAGGTGGATCTTCCCATTTCCGATCTGCGCAGGCTGCGCCAGGGAAAAAGCAGCGGCGCTGACCTATTTGAGGATTCCACCACCTGGACCCCCATATATCCCAGCGAGGAGTTTTTATCCCAGGACCAGCCGTATGGCAAAGCCAGGCTGGAAAAACCCGGCTGCCTGAATACCGTTGATTTAAAAGAAGCGGGGTACGTGGCGTCCGCTTACCAGGGAGAAGTGGTCGTCGGGGTGGTGCAGCTTAAATCCATGGCCATGGAGGATTATATCGAAAACTACTACTGTATTTCCTGTTCCCCCAACGCCCCCCGATTTATTGAAGCGATACGGATCCAGCTGCGATTTCTGGCCGAAAGACTCCGGAGCAGCGGTCAAAAGCTTGATTTTCTGGTGTTCCCAGAACTGTTTCTCCCTCTGGGGCTGGAAGGCGAGCTTAAGATTTTTGCCCGGGAATTCAACACCATCATCATCGGCGGGGTGGAATATGATCCCCAGCCGGAAAAACTGGACGACCCGCAAATGGCCCGGGGAGTCAATCGCTGCTTTATCTATGTGCCTACCGGAAACGGGGAAGTCAGGCGCTTTCAATATGATAAACTGACCCGCTCCCAGTACGACGCCCGCACTCCCGCTGCCGACGGTCGCGGGTGGGGACGCTTTACCATGATCAGGGGCGACCGGCTTTTCCGCTTTGTCTATGGCGAAGACTGGGCTTTCAGCGTATTGATCTGTTATGATTACAGTCACTTCGACATTGTGCACCGTATCAACCGCGACCAATCACAGGCAATGCCGCCGGAGATGTTGTTTATTGTGGCCGGCAATCCGGACAGCCAGCTCTATGAACGTTGCTGCATGGCTGACAGCCACCGCTACTACCAGTACATCATAATGTCCAATATAGCCCAGTACGGAGGCAGCGGAATATATGCCCCCCTGAAAACTCCGGGCCGCCGCCAGACTCTGCTCAACGCGGGAGTCGGCACCGAAGGCATATCCATAACTACGCTCAAACTGGCCGAACTGCAGGAAGCCCGAAAGGACCCACGCATTTCCCCGGCCAGTACTTTTCAGCATAAACCGGGTCTATTTCAGATGATCAATGCAGACCGTCCTTAGCGGGCCTTTGGCTTTGCGCCCAATGATTTTCTGGACATAACCGATGAGGTAGTCTAGACTATTGAGGAAAGCCGGTTGTAGTCGCCTAACTAGGAATCAGAAGGGGAGAGCCTTCAGTATGTTCAAACGAAAGAATCCTAATATTACTGACAAGAGAACTGTCCCCTTGCCGCCGTCGCGCAAAAGCTGCATTCTTATTTGGCTGCTGTTATGTTCTTTGTTTTTATCAGGCTATAGCGGTCTCCTGAATACCAATGGACTGACCCCTTACGATTTGCTTGCCGACTCGGCTGCCAGCGGCGGCAACCTTTCTCCCTTGAGCGGGGGAATGCGTGCCGGATATGCTGATTTATTTGCCGCGCCCGACGCCGACAGTTGGATAAAATCTTTATTACCCATATATCAATCACGCTGGCTGCCGGCCAAAAGCAACTGTACTGTTGCAGCCGCAATGGCAGCGCTGATGACTTGTTTGCTTTGTTCTTCAAGTCTCATCCGGAGATTCTCTATCCCTTTCAATTCCCTCAGTATAACCATTTTTCTCCATGAAAAAGACGGGATGAAATGATCCGATCCCATACGGGGACATGATTTTACCCCATGACGATTGACTGCGCTCAAATGCGCTTTTCCGTGACATTTCATCTGTCCCGGCTGCTTTTGCCTGCCGGAGAATTGATGCAGACCGGGATAATTGGAGGAAAGATTAATGAATTCAAAACCGGTATTTTTTATTACCGTCTTATTGACGGCAGCTTTGTTCTGCCTGTCCCTATTCGGCATGAAGCTGGGTGATTTTGAAATTAAAGGCGCAGGTCAAATGCGCTATGGTATAGATATCCGCGGCGGCGTGGAAGCCACCTATGAACCCAGGGATCTGGGCCGGGCCCCGACTGACAATGAGCTGGAAGCTGCCCGGGCCATTATAGAAACGCGCATGGACGCTAAAAACATCACCGACCGGGATGTGACCATCGACAAAAACAACGGCAAAATTCTGGTCCGGTTTCCCTGGAAATCTGACGAAGCAGATTTTAACCCGCAAAAAGCCATAACCGAAATAGGGGAGACAGCCCAGTTAAGCTTTAGGGATCCGGACGGCGGCATTATTCTGGAAGGCACCGATGTAAGCAAAAGCTCCGCCCAATTAAGCCGGAATAGCAGTGACCCTGTAGTGGTGCTGGAACTCTCGAAGCAGGGCGCGAAAAAGTTCTCCGCCGCCACCAGCCGGCTGGTGGGGCAAAGGATATCTATTTATATGGATGATACCCTCATTTCCTCGCCTGTCGTACAATCGCCGATTACGGGCAGCAGTGCGGAAATAACCAACCTGGAAAGCCTGGAGGCTGCCGCCGATCTCTCCAACAAAATTAATTCCGGCTCCCTGCCGTTTTCATTGGTGGCCAAAAACTGCAACATCATCAGCCCGACCCTGGGCAGCAATGCCCTGGGTGTCATGGTGATGGCAGGCAAAGTTGCATTTGGGCTGGTTTGCCTGTTTATGCTTATCTATTACCGCCTGCCCGGACTGGTGGCCTGCATCGCTTTGACCCTGCAGGTAACCGGCCAGTTGCTGGCCTTGTCCGTGCCCCAGTTTACCCTGACCCTGCCGGGAATCGCCGGCGTGATTCTATCTGTCGGCATGGGGGTGGATGCCAATATTATCGTCTCGGAACGGATCAAGGAAGAGATGAACGCCGGCAAAGGTTTGTTCAGAGCCATTGACGCCGGCTTTGAAAAAGCCTTTTCTTCCGTTTTTGACGGCAATATTACCGTCATTATCGCGGCTATCATCCTGATCTTTTTCGGTTCCGGCTCCCTGCTGTCTTTTGGTTACACCTTGTTATGCGGCGTTATCATGAACTTCGTGGCCGGCATTACAGCCTCCCGGCTGATGATCCGCTCGCTGAGCAACTATAAAGCCTTGCAGTTGCCGCAGTTATTTGGAGCAAGGAGGGCGGAACAATGATAAGATTTTATAAACACAGATTTATCTATTTTACGATTTCCCTTTGTCTGATTCTGTCCGGCCTGGTTGCCGCTTTTATCAACGGCATTCAGCTGGATATTCAATTCAAAGGCGGCACCATATTGAAATACACCTATACCGATACCATTCATGCCGAGCAGGCGGAAGAAATTGTGGAACAGGCCGTAGGCCAAAACAGCAACTGCCTGCTGCAGTCCAACCTGGCCAAAGATGAAAAAATGCTGGTGGTCAGTCTGGCCAGCAATGAAGCCCTGACTTCCCGGGAGCAGGAAGCCGTCACAGCTGCATTGACCCAGGCTTATCCGAGTGCCAACCTGGCATTATCCGAATCATTGACGGTCGAACCCTTTATCGGCAAACAGTTTTTTACCAAAGGAATGATCGCCATTGCGCTGTCTTTTCTGCTGATCCTTGTCTATGTGGGGGTTCGCTTCAAAAACATCGGCGGGCTTTCAGCCGGGGCCATGGCGATTGTGGCCTTGTTTCATGACGCCTTTATCGTCACCGCGGTTTTCATTATTTTCAAGATTCCCATTAATGACTCCTTTATTGCTGCCATACTGACCATCATTGGTTTTTCCATCAATGATACCATTGTGATCTATGACCGGGTCCGGGAAAATGAACGCCTGCAGGGCAGAAAAACTTCGCCGGAGGAGTTGGTTGATCTCAGCGTCAACCAATCCATGATGCGCTCCGTCAATACAAACCTGGCTGTCTTTTTAAGCATTACCGTAGTCTATATTTTTGCCCAGATCTATGATATTGCTTCTATTCGGTCCTTTGCCCTGCCCATGATGTTCGGCACCCTGTCCGGCTGCTACTCCACCATCTGTATTGCCGGCCCTCTGTGGGCCATGTGGCAGAAGCACAAACAAGCCGGCGCCAAAATTGCCAAGGCATAAATAAATGCTCCTGAATGATTGGCTCTCCTGTATAGCGGAAAGGCTGAACCAACCTGCCGCCTTATAGGAGAGCCTTCTTTTAATCCAACAAGCGATGCGGATAAGGGGAATACGATATTAATGACAGACGCCCCGGAATCAGATGCTATAATTGATCTGAAAATTCATTGAGCAAGCGAAATAATATTGACTGGAGATATAAACAGATAACGATGAAGTATACAGACATTAAAAAAGCCAAATTCCTCTGTCGCCCCAATCGGTTTATTGCTTATGTCGAGATTGACGGCAGGCCGGAGATCTGTCATGTAAAAAACACCGGCCGCTGCAGAGAATTATTGCTTCCTGATGCGGAAGTTGTGATCCAGAAGGTTGACAGTGCTGCCCGCAAGACGAAGTACGATCTGATTGGGGTTTATAAAGAAAAAAGGTTGATTAATATTGACAGCCAGGCGCCGAACAAAGTTTTCCATGAATGGGTGAAGAATAATAATTTCTTTAAAACCCTCAGCTTAATAAAGCCTGAATACCAGTACCAAAGCTCCCGTCTTGATTTTTACATTGAAGCTGAGAAAAGAAAAGTACTGGTGGAAGTAAAGGGGGTTACGCTGGAAAAAAACGGGGCGGCGCTATTCCCTGATGCCCCGACCGAACGTGGCCTGAAGCACATAAACCATCTTTGCCATGCCCTAAATGAGGGCTTTGAGGCCTACCTGTTTTTTATAATCCAAATGAAAGCTGTGCGGTATTTTGCTCCGAACAATGAGACTCATCAAGCCTTTGGGGACGCCTTGATCAGCGCCGAAAAGCAGGGGCTGAAAATTATCGCCCTTGATTGTGAGGTCACCGATGATTCTATTACAGCCCGGGATTTTGTAGAAGTCCGGCTATAAATATGAGGCAGATCAAAAGCTGATTTATGTAAGTTAAGTATTGTAAATGGCCCTCTTGTGTTATCTAGCCTCAGCAGCAACAAAAAACATTCCGAAACGACAAATAACAGCCGGTTATTGCCGGTTATTTTTTATGTCCGGATAATTCCTTGCCGTAACATGACCCATTCAGAGCCGATTTCGACCCATTCGGCGCAAAGGGCTTGATTTCCATCTCCGGTTTAGTATATATAATACAGGCCATCATCACTAATTGGAAGGAGGTGGAAATTATGATGAAGTCCAAGGTATTAAGCGTGTTGTCGATGTTTTTGTTATTCGTAGCCAGTGCCGGCGTGCAGCCCGCGTGCCTGTTCCACTGGTATCAGCCCAGGATACCAGTGGGAATTTAAAAAACTATTTACTTGTTCTGTACTTTAATTGTTAGGACAGCATATTTCAGGTATTATAAGAACTGCATATTTTGGTACGGTAGAGCCCCCCTGTTTTGGAAAAGTGGGAGTCACTGCTTCGGTAAAAATGAGCCATAGTACTGATTAATGTCTTACAGGCACATATCCCAACCTGTCTACGCATTCTTTCGGAGGTGAAAAGACCATGGAAATTAGATTTAGAAACACCTTCAATCTGAAGAAAAAGAACAATATTGTAATTTTAGTAATCATGGGGGTTGTTTTAACTTTATTTATTAACGCTACATTAGCTGGTTGCTCGTCTAATTCTGTCCCAGACACTAATAATCCAAGCGAAGATGACAAAGTCTATACGGAAGATGGTAAAATTGCATTTACCCGATTATATAACGGGAAAACCGCTATTATAAAGGAGGACACTGAAATCTATGACGCTTATGTTATAGACTTTAGCGAAGTTGATAGTGGTGCTGAAGATCAATTAAGGCTTACTTTCAGAAAAGTTGAGCCCAAAATTAATGACTCATCTACATTTCTGCTTAGAAGAAATGACATGGTAGTGGTTCTGGAGGAAGCTGATGAGTATTGCAGAGTCTTTGTGCCATACGGTACTCCGGCAACACTCAGAGGAAAAGTGGAAAGAAATGCAATCAGTTATGACATCAGTCTATTTGCAAGCGCGAATCAGGCAGTTCTTGACAATGTAAGCGCCTATGATGACATAAACGGCAGTGAAGTCGGACTAAAGAATGGTCGTGGAACGATTAGTGAAAGAAATGATGGATGGGCCCTAATTACTTTACCCGGTGGCGAACCCGCTTTCTGGGTAAAAGAGAGCGCCTTATCGTTTGATTTTGACATGCCAATTGAGGACGTTGATCCTTACTAAGTCTAATATAAGAAAAAATTGGAAAGGAGTTAAATATTATGAAAAAGAAATCACATGGACAATGGAGCGTTGTTCTAATGATTTTTATGGTCCTTTTTATGTTTGGATCTTCAACTTATGGTGTAGAGTACAAGCAAAATGGCGAGGCTATTATTTCAATAGATGTGGATGATACTTCAAAAACTAACAATTTAATGTCTTATGCTGTGGATGTGGAAGGCAATATATCAGGCCCAGAAGATTTCACTATTGATAACGGCAATCTTTACGTACTGAACTCTGCTAATAATACTGTTCTAAAGTATATAAGAGGTAAGGTATTACAAACCATCGCTTTAGATGATGTCGGTATTAAAGGTATAAAGATTGCCAGTGATAACGACAATCTTTATGTGCTCGGCAATGATTACTCCATTAAGAAGATTGATTCAAATGGCATCTTAAGTGATATTGAACATCCAAATAACTCTAAATATGAGGCAATAACTGATTTTAATGTTATCAATGATTACCTGTATGTAAGTACGTCCGAAGGAGATTATGGTACTACATATAAAGTTGATCTTTGTGATACTACAAGAAGCGGCAAAAAAATTGATTCGTTTGAAGGCAGGGTGTTTGATGAAAACACGACTTACAAGGTGAAGTTGATGCCTGAAGTCGGAAAAAGCCTTGGTCACAGTTGTATACTTACAATATCTGATATAAACACTGGCAAGAAATCAATTACCTTAACTTCTGATTATTGGGTTGCGGGAGCACAGTATCTTGGAATCACCGATAATGGTGATTACACAATCAAACTGTTTGAGTTAGCTTCAAAGCCAGATTACACAATTGCTGCAGAAGAAACAATTAGAATAATAAGTCCTGAAGGCGATTTAAAAGATGTTTGTGTATTAGATAAACAAGTGAAATCTATTGCCAACCAAACAAAGACCTTTAGTAATGAAATCTACCACCTTAATAACCTCAATAATGTGGTCCAAATTGTAAGGATCAGCATCCCGGAAGAAAATAGCGCAGAGGGATATCATTCTGTTTTTGACAACACTGCCGAGCCAAAATCTCAACTTCCCATTAACGATTCTTCCATAACAGCAATTAAAAGAAGCACAATTATGGCTAACGCCAGATCTTTTCATTCTTCATTTACTTGGACATGTACGGATGCTAATCTAGCTGCATTAACAAATTGGACAAAACCACGTTATGTAGGTTCGGCGGGAACGTATTCCTATATGCCTTATTGTTGGGGTGGATTTAGCTCAATTTCTCAATACAATAGTGGTATGAGTACTGGCGGCAGAGTTGGAAATATAAACACTTCAACATCTGGGCATGTTGCTAATACTTATGGCCTTGATTGTTCTGGATATGTTTCTAGATGTTGGGGTTTAACAACTCATCATGGTACAGGTCAATTTGCCAATATTTCAACAGTGATAGATATATCTAACATATTGGAGGGAGATGCGCTTAACAATCACCCATCTCATATTGTTTTGTTCGAAGAATTTGATTCTTCTGGCAACTTTATTTTGTATGAATCAACAAAATTAAACAGTTATGATAGGGTATCACATACAATTCGTAGTGCCAGCAGTATGTCTAATTATACTCCAATTAGATATAATAACGTAAATTAGTGAATTCAGCAAAATGGGTTGTCTTTTTAAGTACACGAGGTAATTTCCAAATGACAGTTTCTGCCGTGGAGATCGTTTTTTTTACCTCCAAGAGATGTAGAATAAAAGCATCGCTTGGAGGTTTTAAATTTGTCTATTCAAGAGGTAAAAGTAGGCTTTTTAAGGTGGACCCCATTGTCAAGACACAAATTTTAGAAAGCTAAGTTTCTGTCCTCCTCATTTATTAAGTGATAAACCATGTCCTCCAGGA